>Ga0265294_10001467_pt1 | contig 31694 bp, 36 predicted proteins | sample MunlanPumphouse3_FD_192504 | JGI IMG/M metagenome (GOLD analysis project Ga0265294, IMG submission 192504) | Groundwater microbial communities from a municipal landfill in Southern Ontario, Canada - Pumphouse #3 | ecosystem: Environmental > Aquatic > Deep subsurface > Groundwater | place...
CTTTTGTGGAGGAAACTCGCTTACGGTTTGACTTTACTCATTTTGCGGCTTTAACGCGTGAAGAACTGTGGAAAATAGAGGATCTGGTTAATGATAAAATTGCGGAATCGCTGGAAGTTAAAGCTAGAGAAATGGCTATAGAAGAGGCGAAAAAGTTAGGAGCGATGGCTCTTTTCGGTGAAAAGTATGGAGAGATTGTTCGGGTGGTGCAAATAGAAGATTTCAGTAAAGAGTTATGTGGGGGAACTCATGTCAGGAATACAAGTCAACTTGGTTTGTTTAAAATTATTAGTGAAAGTGCGGTAGGTTCGGGTTTAAGAAGGATTGAAGCGGTGACAGGGCAGGGGGTCAGGCAATACCTTGCCGAGAAAGAATCCAGCTTGGAGGAGCTTGCGGTATTACTTAAAACTCCTCCGCAGGAAATACCCCATCGCGTACGGGGGCTCCTTGAAGAATTAAAGCAGAAGGAAAAGGCTTTGGAACAATTAGAGAGTATTTTTGCTAGAATGCAGGTTCAGGAGACTCTCGCTAATGTTATAAAGGTGCAGGACGTCTCTTTGCTGGTAAGTCGGGTGGAAGCTCGGGATATGGAGACCTTACGCAATTTGGCAGATATGTTTAGAGATAAATTAGTTTCAGGTATAGTAGTATTGGGTGCGGCGATGGAAGGAAAGGTTAACTTTGTGGTGGCTGTGACAAAGGATGTTACGGTCAAAGGTGTGCATGCTGGCAAATTAATTAAAGAAGTAGCGAAAATTGCCGGCGGAGGCGGAGGCGGAAAACCGGAGATGGCACAAGCCGGCGGAAAAGATGTGGCGAAGTTAGATGAGGCTTTAGCTAAGACTGCAGAAATTGTGGGAAATCAGTTAAAGAAATAAAAAATAAAAGGATATTTGATTTTTATAACGAAATAATACTGAGAGAATTAAAAGTAGAATTTAAAAATATTGTAATTTTGTTAGGATTGAATTTATGAGGTGATGTTTAATGAGCGGAGAAAAATTTGATCAGACGATGATGTTTCGGGTGAAAACCGAAGAAGAAGTTTCCGCTAGTGATGTCTTGTTTAATGTCTATAATGCTCTGCAAGAAAAAGGATATAATCCGATCAATCAGATCGTAGGTTACCTTCTTTCCGGAGACCCGTCTTACATCACCAGTCACAAAGAGGCTCGTTCGTTGATAAGAAAATTAGATCGGGACGAACTTCTTGAAGAATTGGTTCGCAGTTATTTAGGGAAACAAGTTTGACATTTAAAGGAGCTGTCTCATAGCTAGATTTTGAGGTAGTTCTTTTTCTTTTGGTAATATTTTAAATGATTAAAAAGATAAAAGGAGCTTATAATATATAAATGCGGATTTTAGGAATGGATCTTGGCGAAAAAAGAATTGGTCTTGCGGTGAGTGATGAGTTGGTAATTACGGCTCAGGGTTTGCCTACGTTGAAGAGGAAGGAGATAAAAGAGGATCTTCAACAGCTTGTAGAAATTATTAAAGAGAAGCAAATTTCTAAGTTAGTGGTGGGTCTCCCCAAAAATATGAATGGTACTTTGGGATTTCAAGCGGAAAAAGTGAAGAAATTTGTAGATCTGTTAATTGAGGAATATCCGCTGGAAGTTGTGTATTGGGATGAACGGCTCACTACGGTAGCGGCACAACGTACTCTTTTAGAGAGTGATGTCTCTCGAAAAAAGAGAAAAAAGGCTGTGGATAGGATAGCTGCCGTGATGATTTTACAGGGTTATTTAAATAGAATGAAATATTAAGTAATATTCTAGAATATTTTTGTTTAAGTTGACAAGTTATAATTTCAAAGGTACAATTACTATAAGAATAATAGGAAAGAGGTGGCAAAATGATCAAAGATGAGGATAAGATTGTTTTGTTAGATGAAGAAGGTAAAGAACTTGAGTTTGCTTTTATTGATGTGTTGGAAGTAGATGATGTGGAATACGCGATTTTATCACCTGTTGAAGCATTTGAAAATGATGAGGAAGAAAAGGAAGCTATTATTTTAAAAATAGGAAAAGATGAAAACGGCGAAGAGATTCTTTTTGATATTGAAGAGGATGAGGAATGGGAAAAAGTAGCTGATAAGTGGCAAAAATTGATGGAGGAAGAAGAAGAGGAAGAAGAAGAGGAAGAAGAGAAAAAGGAGAAAAAAGAGAAAAAATAATAAATAAAGAAGCAAAGAAAAATTTGTAAATATGTTTTTCACAAGAGTGTTTTGTTTCAGTCTTTTACCAAGCGGGTAGGAGACTGTTTTATTTTTACGTTAATTCTTTAAAGCTATAAGGATAAAGAATAAATATGTTCTTAGTAGGAAATGGTTTATAAAGAGAATTAATTGATAACTGGGCGGAGGATCTATGGCACTTCTTAGAAACATTGGAGTTGTTTTATTTATAATTTGGGGATGTTTCTCTTTTTCTCCGGTAGCGAATAGTAATCATCAGACCGTTTATCCGGGAGTTTTTGTTAATGGAATTCCCTTAGGTGGTAAAAATATTAATGCTGTTTATCGTATTTTGGAAGAAGAAAATAAAAAAGTAGGTTTGTGTAAAATCTTTTTACATTTGCCCGATAGTGATACTGTAAAGGAGGTTTCCTTTACAGCCATGGGTATCGGGGTAGACAAAAGAAAAATATGGCAAGAGGTTTTTGCACAGGGTAGAAGTGGTTCTTGGTTAGAGAAGTTTAAGGTTAGGTGGTGTTTAAAAAGAAAGGGTGTTAATCTGCCTTTATATCTAATACTTGATCAAGTAGTGGCTGCCAATATTTTAGAAGAAGTGGGGCAACCTTGGTGTGTAGAAGCGAAGGATGCTCAATTTAAAATTACTTCGCGTGATCAAGTGCTTATTCTTCCGGAGGAGGTTGGAGAAAAAGTTGCGGTAAAAGCAGCTTTACTTTCTTTGCAACAAAAATTACTTATGAACTCGGGTGATAACTTCCATTTATATTTGAGTCTAGAAAAGATAACCCCAAATAAAGTACGCCAAGACTTAGAAGGGTATGGCATCTCTGGTCAATTAAGTAAGTTTTCTACTCAATTTAATTCTGCTAAGGTAAAGAGGACTAATAATATAAGGCTCGCGGTTCAGGAGTTGGATTTGTTTCTTCTCCCTCCTGGTGAAATCTTTTCTTTTAACGAGGTAGTGGGTCCCCGTACAAGAGAAAGGGGTTATGATGAGGCTGACATTATTCAAAATTATAATGTTGTTTCGGGGTTAGGAGGCGGGGTTTGCCAAGTTTCTTCTACTTTATACAATGCTGTCTTGTTGGCTGATTTAGAAGTTGTGGAAAGATATCCTCATTCTAAAGTTATTAATTATGTTCAACCAGGGCTGGATGCCACTGTTGTTTATGGGAGCAGAGATTTTAAGTTTAGGAACAATTCAAAAAAATACCTGTTGATTAAGGCTCTTGTTTATCAGGGAACGGTTATTTGTAAGATTTTCGGTCAGTCGGAGAAAAAGAGGAAGGTCGTGATTAAGACCTTTTTAGAACGTCTAATTCAGCCGACCACTATTTACCAAGAAGATTCCCTTGTACCTGAGGGTAAATATATTTTGGAAAGGGAGGGTATCCCAGGGCGTGTTATTAGGGTGGAACGATATGTTTATGAGCAGGGTGGAAAATTAATAAAAAAAGAAGTACTCTCTAAAGATTTTTACCCTCCTGTAGATAAGATCATTAGAAGTTCAACAGAACCTCAGTCCTTGTCTGTTTCGGGAATTTTATAGTATAATAAAAATATCATTCGAGAATTGTTTCGCTGATTAAAAGTTCATTAAAATCAGAAAGAAGGAGATAAGAAGATGAATCCTCCTTTACAGAGAAGTATAAAAAGGATGCGAAGGGTTACGAAGCTGATCGTTTTGATTGTGGTGATAGGTGTATGGGGAGGGGCCCTCTTTTATAGTCAACTAGGTCCGGTTAATGCTCAGGATAATGTGGACAGGTTGTTTGTGGTTAAACAGGGCGCTGCTTCTCTGCAGATTGCTAAGGATTTAGAAAATGAGGGTTTAATAAAGAATGCTCAGGTTTTTACTTTTTATGCTAGAGCGACTGGTAAGCTTAATAAGTTAAAGGCGGGACACTTTCTTTTTAATCCGGCTATGAATGTTCGGCAAATTACAGCTAACCTTGTTGAAGGTAAGGTGGCCTCCATAACTTTTACCATTCCGGAAGGGTATCGTCTGCAGCAAATAGCCGAAGTTCTAGCGAAAAAAGAGATTGCGACGGAAAAAGAGTTTTGGGCGGTAGTAAAAGAGGGCGATTTTGCTGAGCCCTTTTTACAAGACTTACCAAAGACAGAAAGAAGATTAGAAGGATATCTTTTTCCCGATACTTATACAATACCTCTCGGTATGTCTACCGAAGATGTTATTAAGATGATGCTGAAACGTTTTGATGCTGTTTATAAAAAGCTTCCTTCAAATAAGACCGGTTTAACTACTCATGAGGTAGTAACTTTAGCCTCTATAATTGAGGGTGAATGTCTCTTGGATCGGGAAAGGTCTATTGTTGCATCTGTTTTTTTCAATCGTCTCCAAAGAGGACAGAGGTTAGAAGCCGATGCTACCGTTCAGTATGTTCTGGAAACAAGAAAACAGCGGGTTTTATTTAAAGATACGGAAATAGATTCCGCTTATAATACATATAGAAATAAAGGGCTGCCCCCAGGACCGATTGGTTGCCCAGGTGAAGCTTCTTTACGAGCAGTTTTGGAACCAAGCGATACTCCTTATTTTTATTTTGTAGCTAGAAAAGATAATAGTGGAGAACATGTTTTTGCGAAAACCTTTGATGAGCATAAGAGAAACAAGTCGCAGCTGGGATATTAGAAGATTAATAAAAAGATATTCTAAGTGTACTGTTTGTAGTGGAGAGGTGTCAAAAAAATGAGGCAAAAAGTTGAGCTTCTGGCTCCGGCAGGTAATTTGGAGAAATTAAAGATGGCTATAATTTATGGGGCTGATGCAGTTTATTTGGGTGGTAAAGAATATGGTTTACGAGCTTCTGCCGGAAATTTTACTTTGCAGGAAATTAAAGAGGGAGTGAAGTTTGCCCATCAACGGAAGGCTAAAGTTTATGTTACGGTAAATATTTTTGCTCATAATCAGGATTTAGATAATTTACCCGGATATTTGCGCGAATTAGAAAGTATAGGGGTGGATGGTCTTATTTTCTCAGATCCCGGGGTTTGGCAAATTGCCCAGGAAATAAACTCCAAGTTAAGCTTGCACCTTAGTACCCAGGCTAATACTACTAATTGGGCAAGTGCTCAGTTTTGGCAAGAACATGGTGTAGAAAGGCTAGTTTTAGCGAGAGAACTAGCTTTAGACGAGATAAAAGAAATTCGGGAAAAGGTGGATGCAGAATTAGAGATTTTTGTGCACGGGGCGATGTGCATCTCCTATTCGGGGAGATGCCTTTTAAGCAATTATATGGCGGCGGGACGGGATGCTAATTTGGGAGAGTGTGCTCAGCCGTGCCGCTGGAATTATGCATTAGTTGAAGAAAAACGCCCCGGTCAAGTTTATCCTATTTTTGAGGATGAACGTGGTTCCTATATTTTTAATTCTCAAGATTTATGTTTAATCAGACATTTACCGGAGTTAATTAATGCCGGAGTGGATAGTTTAAAAATTGAGGGGCGTATGAAAAGCGTTCATTATGTGGCGACGGTAGTTTATGCTTATCGGAAGGCACTTGATGCTTATTATGCGGACCCTGAGAGCTATGTTTTTGCAGAGAAATGGTATGAAGAAATTTTGAAAATAAGTCATCGTGATTATACGACCGGTTTTCTTTTCGGTAAGCCCCAAGCAGAAGCACAGAATTATGAGACTTCTGCGTATTTACGCTATTATGACTTTGTGGGACTGGTACTTGCTTATGATGAGGATACGGGGATGGCCACAGTAGAACAACGCAATAATTTTAAGGTAGGGGATGTAATCGAAATTATGGGTCCCCAAACAGAACTTTTTACCCAGAGGGTGGAAGTCATGCAAGATAAAGAAGGACGAGAAATTACGGTAGCTCCTCATCCGCGGCAGATTGTCTGCATTAAGGTTGATAAACCAGTCAGACCCTGGGATTTGATCAGGCGGGCGAAGAATATAGGGGGCAAAGATTAATGAAGATTTACATGAAATTGGAGGTGCATTATCATCAACAAGATGAAGCCTCATTAATCTTTGAAAGTGAGAATTCCACCCAGGAGAAGTTGTTTGGTGAAATACTATTGTTTTGTTGTTTTGTTTTAAGGTTATTGGTTAAATTTGGGGAGTCCAATGCCGGATACGCTCTTGCGATGTCCTTATTCGAGGTAAGTGATAATTTAAAGAAAGTAAATGATGCTAAAAGTTTTAATGGTCCCAAATTGATAGAACATCAAGAAGTTCCGGGGCAGAAACAGTTTTTGCTGAAACTGGAGTATGCTAAAAGTAAAATTAATTTTAAAATGGATTTAAAGGGATTTGGTTTATTTAAAAGTGAGTTAGACTATTATGGCATAAATACGGTCTTGCTTTTTTTGAGTTACTTGGTAAATAAAATAATTGATAACGAGAGAGAGATAGCAAGATTGTCTAAAATTGTGAAAAACTGTGGACAAGCTTTTACTTCGGGGCAATTATCCAAGAAAAACGAAAAGAAGATGGCTTTAGTAATCGCGGAAACAGTAGGATTGACAGTAAACCTATCTTTTGATATATAAATAAATGGAGTTAGCACTCGAGGGAAGAGAGTGCTAAGACTACAAGAGGATTAAAGGGGGAGATTTTTTTGGTCAAAAAACAGTTTCAAGCGGAAGCGAAAAGATTGTTGGATTTGATGATTAATTCAATTTATACGCAGAAGGAGATTTTTTTACGAGAATTAATTTCTAATGCTAGTGATGCGCTTGATAAGCTTTATTACAAAGCCTTAACAGATGATTCTTTAGTTTTTGATAAAAACAATTACTATATTAAAGTAAGCTTTGATCAGGAAAAAAGAATCTTGAAAATTATTGATACTGGTATTGGGATGACCAAAAAAGAGTTGGAAGATAATTTAGGGATCATTGCTCAAAGTGGATCATTAGCCTTTAAACAAGAAAACGAATTAAAAGACGGTCATAACCTTATCGGTCAGTTTGGGGTGGGCTTTTATGCAGCTTTTATGGTTGCTGAAGTCGTCACGGTGAGCAGTAAAGCCTTGGGCAGTGAAGAGGCTTATCGCTGGGAATCCAAAGGGGCAGATGGCTATGCGATTGAACCTTGTGTAAAGGGTGAGGTGGGCACAGAGGTCATTCTGAAAATTAAAGAGAATACGGCGGATGAAAATTATGATGAGTACTTGGAAGAGCACAGATTAAGGGCAATTATTAAAAAGTATTCTGATTTTATCAGATACCCTATTAAAATGAAGGTTACAGAGACAAGACTTAAAGAAGGTTCTGATAAAGAATACGAGGATTATACAGGGGAACAGATTATTAATAGCATGGTTCCTATTTGGAAAAAGAATAAAAATGAACTTAAGGCAGAGGATTATGCTAACTTTTATTCTGAAAAACGTTATGGCTTTGATCAGCCGATCAGACATATGCACATTAATGCCGAGGGTGTAGTGAGTTATAGAGCCATCTTATTTATTCCGGAAAAAATGCCTTATGACTTCTATACGCCGGAATATGAAAAAGGTTTGGAATTATACGCAAATGGTGTTTTAATCATGAATAAGTGTGGAGAACTGTTACCTGACTATTTCAGTTTCGTCAAGGGAATGGTAGATTCCGAAGATTTGTCGCTGAACATCTCGCGAGAAATGTTACAACATAACAGACAACTACAAGTCATTGCTAAAAATATTAAAACTAAAATTAAGAATGAATTAGAAGACCTTTTAAAAAACGAAAGAGAGAAGTATGAGGAGTTTTATCAGGCTTTTGGCAGACAGTTAAAGTATGGAGTTTATAGCGACTTTGGCAATAATAAAGAGGTTCTGCAGGATTTATTAATGTTTTATTCATCAACAGAGAAAAAAATGGTTACTTTAGCCGAATATGTTGCTAGGATGCCGGAGGAACAAAAATATATTTACTATGCTTCAGGGGAATCAGTGGAAAGAATTGAAAAACTGCCGCAAACGGAACTTGTAACGGATAAAGGGTATGAAATATTATATTTTACGGATGATGTTGATGAATTCGCGATCAGCATGTTAAGAACATATCAAGCAAAAGAATTTAAATCTGTCTCGAGCGGTGATTTAGGACTGGAAACAGAAGAAAACAAAGATTCTGCAGATACGGAGGAACAAGGGAATAAGGAATTGTTTGCGCAGATGAAAGATCTTTTGTCAGGGAAAATCAAGGCTGTTAGAGCATCCACAAGATTAAAAAGTCATCCCGTTTGTCTGTCCAATGAGGGTGAGCTGACGATCGAGATGGAGAAAATACTGAGTGCGATGCCTAATAATCAAAAGATTAAAGCGGATAAAGTTTTAGAAATCAACATCAATCATGATGTATTTAAATCCTTGCAGGAAGCCTACGTCGCCAAGGATAAGGAAAAGTTTAAACTATATACGGAGTTATTGTATAATCAGGCCTTACTTATCGAAGGATTGGCGCTAGAGGATCCGGTAGAGTTTACAAACAATATCTGTAAAATAATGAGATAGGCTGTGTTATATTCTGAAGAGGCACTTCCAGTTATACGGAAGTGCCTTATTTTGTATGCAGAAATTGGTAATATTTAAAGGAATTAGTTAGTTTTTGTGGCAAGGTTCTATATAATTTAGAAAACTAAAATGGGGGTTAGAAATGAAAAACATAAAAAAAATTGGCATTATTGTTATATGTCTTGTTTTATTGGGAGCAGGTATTATTTTTTATAAGCATTCAGTAAATGAGGAGCCGGTTGTAAGTACAGGTGAAAATAATCTTCGAGAATCGGGAGAGGGGGATAATCTTGCGGAATTAGAGCCGAAAGGTGATTTGCCTGATGCAGAAGGGGACTTGTCGGATGAGGAAGAAAATTTATCCGATTCGAATGAGAATAACAAGAATAAAGAAGATAAAAACGTTGTAGTTACGGGTAGTAGTGAAATAGAGAAAATCAAAGCTCAGTTAGCCAAAGCAAAGGAGATAGACCAAGATTTAATCAGTGTTTCTCCTGACAATAATTATGTTGCTTATTATAAAGGGGAACGGGAATTCTTGACGCAACAGTTGTTTTTGTGGGAAGTGGGAGATAAAAGTCCTCAGCCCATTGAAGGGGTAAAAGATCAAGCATTTGGTTGTATTTTTTGGTCCCCGAATAGTGAATATTTATTTATTGACGATGGTCTAGGATTTGAGGAATTAGGTCATATAGAAGAGACTTTTTTATAGGGAATTAGACAAAGTATTCAATTCTTGCTGTGGGGAGATATTTATCTGTTAATTGCAGAAGGAAGGTTTTTAATTCCTTCATTTCCTCCGGTGGGTAGATGTATTTGCCGTATCCAAACTGACCGAACTTATATTTACGATTGCTTTCTTCCAGCGGTAATCTAGTTTGGGGAAAGACTTTCAGGATGTGGGACTTGGCCCTAGTGGTAAAACGATGCGTAATAAATTCCAGAGAAAGCTTTTCCGGAGACCAGTTTTCTGAAACGGTTGGGGTTAGTAGTTTCTGTAATAAAATAAACAGCTTAGTATATTCATCTTGCCAGTTTTCGAACTTAAAGAGCGGGGCAATGATAAACCCCAATGGGTACCCGGCTTGTAAAACCTTTTTAGCTGCTAAGATTCTTTCATGAGCAGAAGGTGTACCGTGCTCAAACTTCTTTATTATTTCTTCACAATTTAGGCTAAACCGAAATCTTGTATGGCCATGATGATTAGTGTCCAAAAGGCTCTCTACTTCGGTAAACTTAGTCACAAAGCGAAAGCGTGCCTGGGGTTGTTTTCCAAAGAAGTTGATTGTTTTCTTCAAACTTCCCGTATATCTTTCAACCGGTAGGGGATCTGAGGTAGCAGCTCCTTCGAAAATTGTTATTTCCGGCAAGGGTTTTTTGATGATGTCTTGAGTTAACTCCAGAATTTCGTCAACATTAACATAGATTCTTACGTATGGTTTGGGGCCTAATGTTGTTGCTAAATAACAATATTCGCACATACCGGGACAACTAGTTACCAGTGGTAATTGGTAGTGAGCTGATGGTTTACAGGTTTGAAAGGTTTTACTGCGCCTGACTCCTATGACCAGTGTTTTTTTAGCTTTTTGATATAATTCAGTGGGGGTATTTCCGGTTATTCCGGTTACTCTATTGTGTGAAGTTGTTGCTTGTACCGGAATATTTATCTGTCGAAAATAGTCCACCAAATTCCTGCCTAAAGGGTAATCTAGGGCTTGAGGTTCATAGAAAACTTGGTTGGGTGTAAAGGTCAATTTCATCACCTCTCACTCTAGGTTGCCCCAAAAAACCATAAGATTATTATTAGTGATTTGATATAATATTATTGAAATCGTGGTGTCATCTTTATACAGGTTTTTTTATAGGAGATGCTGGAAAGATGGGTGAAGCAGGCAAAAAGAATAAGCGACCGGTTTTGCAACTGCCGCTTACAAGTTGGGAAAAGAGCCTTGAGGCGATCTCAATATGGGGGGTGTTATTGCATTTCACATTATTGTTTACGTCATGGGAAAGTTTACCGGAGAAAATACCGCAGCATTTTGGTGTTACAGGAGCTCCTGATGCGTGGGGCGGCAAAGGCACCTTAATGATTCTCCCAATAACGACTCTGGTGATGTATCTATTATTAACGATTATCAGTAAATATCCTCATACCTTCAATTATCTGTATGAAATTAATGAGAAAAATGCCGAAGTGCAATATAGATATGCTCGATATATGTTGGTTGTTTTAAAGGCTGAAATAATTTGGTCATTTCTTTATATTGAATGGATAACGATACAAGTTGCCCTCGGGAAAGCAAAAGGATTAGGCAATATGTTCTTACCAATCTTCCTGATAATCAACTTTGGAACCATTGGAGTTTATTTTTATAAGGCCAGAAAAGAAAGATGACGTTTGCTATAATAACTTAATACGAGATTGCTATCTTATAGGCAGTAAAGATAATAGAGCTGCATTAAATATTATGGTGAATTTGATGTAGTATTTTACGAATGAAGAGTTTATAATAATAGCCAAGAAGGGAGCTGTTATCAATGCCAAACATTAAACCCATATCAGATTTAAGAAATTACAACGAAATCCTGCGGGATATTGCTATAGGAGAACCAGTATTTTTAACCAAAAATGGCAGAGGAAAATTTGTTATTGTTGATATTACTGAATATGATAAATTAAAGGCTTCACTAAAGCTGATGTCACAGCTTGCCCAAGGAGAACTGGCAGGGAAAGAGAGAGGATGGCTGACAATAGAGGAAGTGGAAGCGGAACTGGGGATTGAGGATGTATAAGCTGAAAATTTCACCTGAAGCTAAAGATGATTTAGCAGAAATTAAAAGCTATATTTCTAAGGAGCTTTGCAATCCCCAGGTAGCTATAAAACTTATTTCTAAAATTACTCGAAAGATACGTGGGCTGAAAGAGCATCCCGGAATCGGTGCGCCGCTATCTTCCGTCCTAGATATGCAGACAGATTACCGTTTCCTTGTTTGTGATCATTACTTGATATTTTACAGATGTGAAGATGAAGTTGTTTTCGTGTCAAGAATTTTATACGGTAGGCGGAATTATACGCATATCCTGTTCGGTGATTTACCGGGGGATGAAGAGAGCTAGAGCCTATAGTTAAAATACCATAATTTAATTTTCAATTATAGAGCTGTAATGAAAATTAAAAGTGGTTATCAAAGGGAGATACTGAAAGATGATCAAGGCACTTTGCATTATGCGGAAGTGCTTTTTGGATTTTTAAAAACAAAAAAATGGCAGTATTTAACGGTATGTTTATTCTTTTAATAACTTAGCCAAATAAGCATTATTAACTTACCTTCTTTACATTATTTCAACACAAATCAAGCAGAGATGTTTAAGGGTGCGACGTCCTGTCGCCTCTGAGTTACGGGGCGTGTGGCATCGGAGAACACTACATTCCCGCGGGAGCGCGGATTAGCGAGTTCAGCGGGGTCATAATGTAATTTGAGTTGAAAATAAAGAGAAAAGACCCCATTTGCATGAGGCCTTTTCAAAAGTTTTGCCCTTTCGGGTTCGTTAAATGTTGTCCTAAAAGGACTTTTTTATCTGTAATTTCATGTTATATGATTTTAATCTATATGTCAAATAATATTTTACTAACTTTATTTCGAATCAGGGAAATATCAGTATTAACATCATATGGCTTTTTGCCTGTATGTACACGCATTATATCAATGGAACGTATATCAGTAATCTGTAACCTTCTCTTTATTCCATTTTCAAAACCAATAATATCAATATACATTTCAAATCTTTCGTCAAGAGGGGGTGAATCAGATTTTTCTGATGTTATTGGAACTATAATGTATTTTGATCCAAAATCACTCAGAATATAACACCAATGCCCATCAAATATCTCCTTTGGATAACCTCTCCTGAGATTAATATATGCGACTTGACCAACTTTTGGTCTTAAAGAAAGAGGGATTTTATAAATTACTTTTGATGGATTCTGTCCCTCTTTAACGATTACATTATAAAAATGAGAGATTTGGTTAACCCATTGCTCCAACTGAATAATAAATTGTCGATGGTCATAATTCTTAATACCAATTAATTTGTTGAATATATCGTCAAATTTCTTTTTCAAAATAGTATCCTCCTACCCATTTACCATAATTAAACAAAAAGGAGGAAAATCCTGCTTAAAAATTGTATTAGTAAATTATAAATGTATATAGGAAAATACTTCGGCTAACATTATATTACCGCGAGGGTGCACAGCTATTTTTTAAAAGAAGGGGCTGGAGACTACCCTGTCTATTAGTAAATGAGCTTAGGATTGAAGAGATTGGCGAATGACTAAATATAAGTGAAAAAAGGGAGTGTCCCAAAGTTTAACCCCGGAGACACTCCCTTTGTTTTGTTTAGCTTAATTAGTTGCGAACAACATTTTCAGCTTGTGGGCCACGATTACCTTCAACTACGTCAAAGGTTACTTCCTGACCTTCATCAAGAGTTTTGAATCCATCGCCTTGAATTGCGGAGAAATGAACAAATACATCTCCACCTTCGTTTGATTCAATGAAACCAAACCCTTTTTCTGCATTAAACCATTTAACTTTACCTTGCATTTTAAAACCTCCTTTACCATTAGACTGATCAAAAAGTCACATTCAAATACCCTTTGACCAACAAATTAAAAAAAGAGGCCAAAACAGGTTTATCTTTGAAACTCTTTAACACGTAATGTTTATATTAACATAGTTTTATGATAATGTAAAGAAATTAAATTTTAAAATTTAATTTTAGTGGTTAGAAAAAAATTTCCTTGGTAAAGATAAGGTTAGGGGGTTTTATTTTATGCGTAAAAGGATTATTATAATAATGTTTACTTTCGCCATCTTGCTTTTTTTGGTTGCGGGGCGAGTTTTTTATTTGCAGGTTTTTAATGGTACTTATTCCGGTCGGGAATTAGCCCAAAAAGCTTTAAAGTTTCGCAGTCAGTATCTTTCTGCTGAGGAATATTATCGCGGGGAAATTCTGGATAGGAATCTGCTTTCTCTCACAGATAGTGGCATTAGACCGACATTAGTAGCTTTTCCGGGCAGTATCAAAAACGCAGCAGTAACCTGTAAAAAGCTGGAGGAAATTTTGGAAATTTCGGCCAAAGAAAGTGAGGTGAACATCTGCAGAAGTCGGGAAAACTACGGTAGTCGTACTCCTTTGATTTTAAAAGTAAATTTAACTTCGGAAGAAGTAAAAAAGTATCAAGAACATAAGATTCCGGGAATAGCAATTATTCCTGTAAAAACCAGATATGGACCTAATTCTTTAGCAAGGCATGTTGTGGGATATTTAAATAGTATTAGTTCTGAACGGTGGCGAGAATTTACGAGGGCCCAAAAAACTGTAGAAACAAATAGTTTTTTAGCGACGGCTTATCGTCTGACGGATAGAATTGGGGTGGCCGGTCTTGAAGGTAAATATGAGGAAGTATTAAAAGGTTCACAGCCTGAAAATAGAATTATTGGCTTTGCCGATGCTCAGGGTAAGCTGCTCGAGGGATTGGGGTACAAAATAAAAAAAGAAGAAGCTGACGCTTGGCGCAATCATCTGATTTTGACCTTAGATAGGCGTTGTCAAGAAATTGTGGAAAGGGTGATGGAGCGAGAAATTAAGCGGGGGGCCGTAGTCGTAATTGATATACCAAGCGGTGATGTTTTGGCCTTAGCCAGCAGACCGGATTTTGACCAAAATAATGTAGAAAAACATTTAGCCGGGGTTGACGAATTACTTGACCGTACAGACAGGGTTGCTTTTTATCCCGGTTCTGTTTTTAAAATGGTGGTGGCGGCAGGTGTGTTGGAGGAAAATTTGGTTCAGCCGGAAGAGAATTTTACTTGTTTGGGTACATATACTTTTTCTGACCATACTGCAATTAATTGCTTATGTGAACATGGTGAGGTAAACTTAGGAGAAGCTATAAAAAAGTCATGTAATACTACTTTTATTCAGTTGGGTTTAAGGCTAGGGAATGTTAGACTAGCTTACTATGCAGCAAGATTAGGTTTTACTATTAAAATCAATCATCAGTCACCTCCGGCTTTGCTGGGTAACGCTTCGATAGGGCAGCAAGGGGTTTTGGTCAGCCCTTTACAGATAGCTAATTTGTATGCGACGATTGGTCGGGAGGGGCTTTATCGCCCTTGGCACCTTGTTGCTCAAGTTCGCAATTATCAAGGAGATGTGATTCAGGAATTTCCGCATAAAATTCCCGTACAAGTCTTAAAACCATCTACTTGTGCTTTTTTAAAAGATGCTTTAGCTGCAGCAACGCGTGAAGGAACGGGACAACAAGCTTGGCTGAAAGGGAAGGGAACAGCAGGAAAAACAGGGACGGCTCAAGCTAATGAAGCGGGCAAGGTTATTGCTTGGTTTGCCGGTTTTACGCCTTTAGAAAATCCTCGTTTAGCTATTGTCGTGATGGTGGAAGAGCAAAAACATGGTTCTGCGGGTGGTTTGCGAGGTGGAGATGTAGCAGCTCCAATATTTAGGGAAATAGCTGAGAGAATTTTAAAATAGTTGTTTAATTAGAACGAAAGATAGTGTAAAATGATATTGTTGATTCAAAATAGAATCAACAACAGAGATAATCTGAAGTTAAGAACTACGTTAATATTATTTTAAATTAGGAGTGAAGGAGAATGAATACAAGTACCTTTAAGGGTGGGCTTCATCTACCCGGGTATAAGGAAGGGACACAAGGACTATCTATAGTCCCTGCTAGTATTCCTGATAAAGTTTACCTTCCTGTTTCTCAGCATCTCGGGGCACCTTGTATTCCTCTTGTGGAAATAGGCGCTGAGGTGAAAAAAGGGCAAAAGATTGCTGCGGGGAAAGGTTTTGTAACTGCGCCTATTCATGCTAGTGTTAGTGGTCAGGTTGTGGCTATTGAAAAAAAGCAGCATCCCGGCGGAAATTTTGTGGATTGTCTTGTTATTGTGAATAATAGGAAAGAAGAATGGGCTGATACGGTAAAACCTAATCTTCATCCGGGAGATCTAACGGCAGAGGAAATAAGGAGGATTATTTTTGAGGCGGGGATAGTTGGTTTAGGTGGGGCGACTTTCCCTGCTCATGTGAAATATGCTCCGGTTGAAGGAAAAAAGGTGGAGTACATTATTTTAAATGGCGTGGAATGTGAACCTTATATAACGGCCGATCATCGTCTGATGCTGGAAAAAGCAGAACGGATTGTGGCAGGATTACGTTATATCTTAAAGAGTACCGGCTGCCAGCAGGGGATTATTGCCATTGAAGAAAATAAGCCTGATGCCATTGCTCTTTTAAAAAAGGTTGTGGCTTCTGATAAACATATTCGGGTACAAGCTTTTCAAGAAAAATACCCTCAGGGTTCGGAAAAACATCTGATTTATGCTTGTACGCAAAGAGAGGTCCCGATAGGAAGATTGCCTCTTGACGTAGGCGTAATTGTTAATAATGTAGGTACGGCTGTGGCTATAGCCGATGCTGTTGAATTAGGAATACCCCTGATTGAACGTGTTGTTACGTTAAGTGGTGATGGGATTAAAAAACCGGCTAATTATCTAGTGAGGCTGGGTACTTTGTTTAGTTATTTAATTGCGAAAAGTGGTGGGTATACTGGGGAAATTGAGAAAATAATTGCCGGTGGCTTAATGATGGGAAAAGCAGTTTTTACTCCGGATATCCCCGTAATTAAAGGTAGTTCCGGTATTGTTGTCCTTAAAAAAGTGATTCAGAAAAAAATCAGGGAATATAATTGTGTTCGTTGTGGTAAATGTATGGAGGTTTGTCCTCTCTTTTTGGAACCAACGACGATTGTGAAGCTGGCTAAACGTGGTTTGTGGGAAGAAGCCGCTCAGAACAATGCGCTGAGTTGTATCGAATGTGGCTCTTGTGCTTATGTTTGTCCGGCGAGAATTCCCCTTGTCCAATATCTACGGCGAGCAAAACAAGCGATTTCCGTTACTAGGGCTAAGGTGAAAAATGTGGGGGGTGAAAAATAATGAATAATCAGGATAATTTATTAATTATTTCTTCTTCACCACATCTCCATAGTAGGAATAGTGTAACCACGGCGATGCGCGATGTTTTAATTGCTCTGACGCCTGCTCTCATTGCTTCTTTATATTTTTTCCGTTTGGCTGCAGCTAAAGTTATTCTGACGTGTATTTTTGTGGCGGTGTTAAGTGAGGTTATTGCGCAAAAAATTATGAAGAAGGAAGTAACTGTTGATGATTACAGTGCTGTAGTTACCGGATTACTGCTCGCTTTTTGTCTTCCGGCGACCCTTCCTTTATGGATGGCAGCTGTTGGTGCGGGTACAGCCATTATTATTGGGAAACAGTTATTTGGAGGATTAGGTAACAATATTTTTAATCCGGCTTTGGTCGGCAGGGCTGTTCTTTTAGCTTCTTGGCCAGTTGCTATGACTACTTGGACAACTTCGCTTGATGGTGTGACCACGGCTACTCCTTTAGGAATGCTTAAGGGAGGAATGGTTGAGCAGCTCCCGTCTTTGTGGCAATTGTTTACAGGTAATGTCGGAGGGAGTCTGGGTGAAACGTGTGCCTTGGCTTTAATTATCGGTGCGCTTTATTTGCTCTATAAAGGTCATATCAATTGGCGGATTCCCTTTTCTTATTTAGGTACAGTTTTTGTTTTGACTGCACTGCTTGGTGCCTTTAAGGGGGAAGGGCTTTGGTATCCCTGTTATCATCTTTTGGCCGGTGGTTTGCTTTTAGGCGCCTTTTTTATGGCTACGGACTGGGTCACCAGTCCGCTCACGAAAAAAGGTAAGTTTATTTTTGGATTTGGTTGTGGCCTTTTGACTGTGCTTATTCGCTTGAAGGGTGGTTATCCGGAAGGTGTTTGTTATTCTATTTTATTAATGAATATGGTTACTCCACTCCTTGATCGTTATACGAAAGCTCGTGTATTTGGGGGTGTGAGTAAACATGCGTAATGCCTTAAAATTAGGATTATTTTTGTTTATTATTGCCGGTATTGCCGGCTTGGCTATTTCTTATGTTCATAATCTTACTTCTCCTTTGATCGAACAGCAGATGGAGGAAAATAAGTTAAACAGTTTTCAGGAGGTTTATCCGGGGGCCAAGGAGGTTAAAGACGAGAGTAAGCAATATTTAAACGCTAATTCCGACCCTGTGCTTACGGAAGTAAATGTTGTTTATCAAGATCATGTTCCGGCGGGTGTTATTTATATAGTGGAGCCCTCGGGATATAATGGAAAAATTCAGTTATTAGTGGGCTTTGAGAGGGCAGAAAAGAAAATTACGGCGATTAAAGTTTTGCGTCAGTCGGAAACACCGGGTCTTGGCTCCAAAGCTACGGAAGGTTTTTTTAGAGACCGTTTTCAGGAGAAAAGTGCCGAAAATCCACTAGAGGTTGTGACCAAAGAGACTGTAGGAGAACATCAGGTTTTAGCGATAACTTCGGCGACGATTACTTCTAAAGCCGTAACTAGTGGGGTTAATGCAGCTCGGCAGCATTTCTTAGATAATTTTGGGGAGTAAGTTCCTTGGTTTGCCAGTGTTATTTTGTAAAGAGGAGGTAGTTTGTGGTTATGGGTTTGGGTAAAGAATTCAGTAAAGGGATTTTGCGGGAAAACCCTCTTTTCCGTCTTACTTTAGGGATGTGTCCTTCTTTGGCGATTACAACCTCAGTTAATAATGCTTTGGGGATGGGAGTAGCTTTTACTAGTGTGCTTCTAGCCTCCAATATGGCGATTTCCGCTTTGCGCAAAATTATTCCGGAGAGTATTCGTATTCCTTGTTATATTGTCATTATTGCTGCTTTTGTTACTGTGACAGAAATGTTGATGCAGGCGTATATGCCTGAGTTGTTTGAAAGCTTAGGTATTTTTATTCCTTTAATTGTGGTAAACTGTATTATTTTAGGGCGGGCAGAAGCCTTCGCCAGCAAAAACACGGTTTTGCCTTCCTTTCTGGATGGTTTAGGCATGGGGATCGGTTATACTTTAGCCCTGGTCATAGTTTCTACTTTCAGAGAAGTTTTAGGTGCAGGAACATTTCTGGGTTATCCTCTTTTCGCTGATTCTGTACCTTCAGCCCTGATTATGATTCTTCCTCCTGGAGGGTTTATCACTTTGGGATGTGTTTTGGCTTTTCTTAATCTGATGCAAAACAGAAAGATGGCGAAAAGAAATCGTGTTACTCAGTTGAGGATGAAACAGCAGGCGGCTCAGCAAATAAGTAGTAATTAGGGGAGGAGGTCGTTTACATGCGTGAAATGTTGTTTATTATCATCGGTGCCGTTTTAATCAACAATATAATTTTAGCTCAGTTTCTAGGTGTTTGCCCTTTTTTAGGGGTTTCCAAGAAACTTTCCTCAGCCATAGGGATGGGCGTTGCCGTAACCTTTGTGTTAACGCTGGCTTCCTTAATTACTTGGCTGGTGCAGATATGTATTTTAAATCGTTTGCATATCGAATATTTGCAGACCATTGCTTTTATCTTGGTAATTGCTTCACTTGTTCAGTTTGTGGAAATGGTGATGCGCAAAAAAACTCCCGACCTTTATCAATCATTAGGGGTTTATCTTCCTTTGATTACTACTAATTGTGCTGTGTTAGGGGTTGCCATTATTAATATTCAAAAGTCATATACCTTCATGCAAACATTTGCCAATAGTCTAGGTAACGCTTTGGGCTTTACTTTGGCGCTGGTTTTATTTGCAGGGATTAGGGAGAGATTGGAAGAAGCAGATGTTCCGCAGAGTTTAAAGGGAATGCCGATTGCTTTGATTACCGCCGCTTTAATGTCGATTGCTTTTTTAGGTTTTTCCGGTCTTTTATAACGAGGGTGGAGGTAGAAGGTCATGATTTATGCAGTTTTGAGTTTAGCTGTCCTAGGCGCGCTTTTTGGCATAGTTCTCGGTGTAGCCAATAAAAAATTCGCGGTGGAAGTTGATTCACGCGTAGAAGCTGTTACTAAAGTTTTACCCGGTGCTAATTGTGGAAATTGCGGTTTTCCTGGTTGTAGTGGCTATGCAGAAGCAATCGTTGCCGGGACAGTTTCTCTTGATGCTTGCACTCCGGGCAGAGAAGAGGTTTACCACAAGATTGCTGCCATAATGGGGGTTGCTGTGGGTGCAGCTAAAGAACGTAAGGTTGTTCAGCTTCTTTGTAAAGGAGGGCGGGAGAATGCTGCTTTTCTTTACAAATATGAAGGTGTGCAGGACTGCCATGTAGCCGCTGCCATGTTTAAAGGACCTAAGGTTTGTAGTTATGGTTGTCTCGGTTTAGGTAGTTGTGTGCAGGCTTGTCCTTTCGGGGGTATTCAGATGGGGGCGGATCAATTACCCGTGATTGATTATGAGTTGTGTTCAGGTTGTGGTGTCTGTGTAAATAGTTGCCCTCAGCATGTTTTAAAACTTGTCGAAGTGTCTCATCTTGTTCACGTTCGTTGTAGTAACAAGGAGAAAGGAAAACAGGCTAAAGAAGCCTGCGCAGTAGCTTGCATTAAATGTAAACTTTGTGAAAAGAATTGCCCTGAAGGTGCGATTAGTGTAGTCGCTGATGCTGAAGGAAGCATCGCCGTAATTGATTATACAAAATGTACTAATTGTGGGATTTGTGTAGAAAAGTGTCCGACGAGGGTTATTGAAAAAATGTTACCCCTAACAACTTCGTTTGTGCAGAACAAAGATTTCACTGCCGGTCAGCCCCCTACGGGTTGTCAACATTGTGGTCTTTGTCAATAGAAATATTTTTATGAAGCCAGGTGGAAATCGATGAAAAAATTCCGTCTTGCATTAGTCATCATCTCTTTAGGGTTAGTTTTGGGGATCGGAATAATCTTTTTTGCTCAGAGCCAAGAGCGCGAATTAATGCGTGAGGAATTTTTGATGGATACTTTAGTCAGTATTAGTACTTATGGTACTGATACTGACTTTTTACAAGAGGCTACGCAAAAAGCTTTTCTGGAAATACGGCGTATTGCTGATTTAACCAATCGTTTTCCTTTACCCAGTATAACTGCCGCTGCCTTAAGTGATGTTATCCGCATTAATGAAATGGCAGGAATAAAACCTGTTGTTGTTGATGAGGATGTTTTTAAGATGTTACAATTAGCTCAAGAATATAATCGCCTAACAGAGGGCGCTTTTGATGTGACCATTGGTCCTGTGATGGATTTATGGGGTTTTGGCCGAGAAAAACAAAAAGTACCTACAGCCAGTGAATTGCAAAAGGCGTTGGCACTAGTAGATAGCAGGAAGTTGATTTTGGATCAGAAAGCACATAGTGCTTTTTTGAATAAAAAGGGGATGGCGCTGGATTTAGGAGCGGTAGCGAAAGGTTATGCTGTGGAAAAAGCTGCTCAAGTGTTAGAAAAAGAGGGTGTGGAGAAAGCTCTGATTAATGCGGGAGGGAATATTAGGGTTTTAGGTAAAAAAGAAAAATGGAAGCCTTGGAAAATAGGGATACAGGACCCTCGTACTCCCTCTGCTTTAATGGGCATACTTTCGTTAGAAGATGAAGCGGTGGTAACCTCTGGGGACTATAATCGGACGATTCAAATTGCCGGAAAAACATATCATCATCTTCTTTCCTCCCAGACAGGTTATCCTGTCGGATATAATATCAGTGTAACTGTAGTTACGCGTGATGCGGCTCAGGCTGATTTGCTTTCAACAGCGTTATTTCTTTTAGAACCGCAACAGGCTTTAGAGTTTGCTGCAAAACTAAATAAAGTGGAAGTAGTTCTTGTTACTGCGGATAAAAAAATCTTATGTAGTCCTGGTCTGCGAGGAAAGATAGAACTTAGACCGGGGGAGGAATATAGTTATGACTAGAACTGATCAAAAACTATTATTAGTGTTATTGTTAATCGGTTTGCTTACTTTTGTTTGGAGTAAGTTCTATACTCATCCCCAAGTGTCGCCAAGTCAAGTGGTGATAAAAGTAGAGGGCGAAATAGTAAAAATTTTAACTTTGCAAGAAGATGCCCCTTTACAAAGGTTTACCATCAAAGGTAAAAGAGGCCAGGCTATTGTGGAAACAAAAGGTCAAAAAGTACGGATGTTGGAAGCTCCTTGCCCTGATCAGATTTGCGTTAAACAAGGTTGGATAGAAAGTTCGCGGCAAACAATTGTTTGTGTGCCGAATGAGGTCGTTATTTATATAGATGAAGAGGCTTCTGTTGATGCTACTACCGGTTAAATAAGGTGAATTGCTGATGCTTAAAACACGAAGGCTAGTTTATTTTTCTCTTTTTGTGACCTTGGCTACAGCGCTAGGGTTTTTAGAGATGCTTTTACCTAATCCTTTTCCTTTGCCCGGGGTTAAATTAGGACTGGCTAATCTTGTTACTTTATTGGTACTTTATGTCTATGGTCTAAAGGAAGGATTAGCAGTATCTTTGTTGCGAGTTCTGTTCGCTTCCTTATTAGGGGGAACTTTCCTTTCGGTAGGTTTTTTCCTTAGTTTTTCCGGTGCGGTCTTGAGTACTTTGGTAATGGCAGTATTAATTAAATATGTTCCCGCACTAAGTATTATTGGCGTAAGTATGGTTGGAGCAATATCTCATAATGTGGGACAATTACTGACAGCTTCGTTCTTAATTCAAACGCCGTATCTTTTTTATTACCTTCCTGTTTTACTTTTAGCCGGATTGCCTACCGGATTGGCTACGGGTTATCTTGCTCGTTTGCTCCTGCGTTATTTAAAAAATTACCAGTAATATTTTATTTTTTTGTATAAGCACATTATTGGTTTCATCGCCATATGATTTAGAATGACTGTAAATATGGAGGTGAAACGGTGATGGGTTTAGGTACCATAATTATTGCTGCGGTAACTTTAATTAACAGTGTCTTACTTCTTGCTTATTATCTGAATAATAACGCTTTTCCCCACCCTCTTTCTGAAAAAGAAGAACGTTTTTATTTGGAAAAAGTTCAAGGTGGGGACCTTACTGCTAGAAATATTCTAATTGAACATAATTTAAGGTTAGTGGCTCATATTGCCAAAAAGTTTGAAGGAGTAGGTGATGAGAAAGATGATATTATCTCGATAGGAACGATTGGCTTAATCAAAGCAATAAATACTTTTGATTCTACCAAAGGCACCAAGCTGGCAACTTATGCCGCGCGTTGTATTGAAAATGAGGTTTTGATGCATTTGCGAGCGACAAAAAAAAATAAAGGTGAGGTTTCGCTTTATGATCCCATCGGTGTTGATAAGGAAGGCAATGAAATTACATTAATTGATGTTTTAGGTACTCATCCGGATGTAGTTCCTGATCTTGTGCAAACTAATGTAGAATTCCAGCAGACTTTAGAAAAGATTAAATTTTTGAGTAAACGGGAAAGAAAGGTTTTAGAAATGAGGTTTGGTCTAATCAATGGTTTCAGAAAGACCCAGCGAGAAATTGCTAAAATGTTAGGAATATCCCGTTCTTATGTTTCGCGTATTGAAAAGAGAGCTTTGGAGAAGTTAATTAAGGATTTAAAATAAAACAAAAAAAAGACCCCTTTTGATGAGGTCGGCAAAAAATAAGGATTAAAGTTAGATATATAAAAAAGGAAAGATATTAGTTCTACTTTAGTATATATTAAGAGTAGGGTTAAGTAAAGAATTTAAAGTCATTCTGTGCTCAAGAATGATTTTACTATTTATTTATGGTAAAATATTTGTAGGAATAGGGTAGGAGATCGTTATGAGTATCTTAAAACCTGATTTAATCGTTACTTCTATTAGTAGCATTAATTTAAAAGCATATTGGGAAAGTGGTAAACGAGGAATAATTTTAGATCTTGATAATACAATAATCCCGTGGCATATTGCGGAGTTAAATAATGAGGCCCATCTCTTTCTTAAAGAGGCTGTTGCTTTAAAATATAAAATATGTTTGTTAACAAATGCTGGTTACAAAAGAACAGAAACCATTGCTGAAAAATATGCTATTTCCTATATTGCAGCAGCTCTTAAACCGAGAAAGGGAGCTTTTTTAAAAGCTTTAAAAAAAATGAATTTACAAAAAGAAGAAGTTCTAGTTATTGGAGACCAAATTTTTACGGATATTTTAGGAGGAAACAGAGTTGGCTGTTATACAATTTTAGTACCACCTCTTTCTTCAAGAGAATTTATTGGTACAAAGTTTTTGCGTTTATTAGAGTCCTTTGTTAAATGATGATCGTTTAAATTGCGGCAATAGTATTTAAGGCAGGTGAAGAGTTTGAAAGCAAATATTATCTTAATAGGTTTTATGGGAACTGGTAAAACTGCTGTAGGTAAAAGATTGGCTACAATCTTAGACAGGGATTTTTATGATACTGATCAAGAAGTAGAAGCAGTTACGGGAATGACAATTTCTCAGTTATTTAATAAGCATGGGGAAGTTAGGTTCCGTTCCGAAGAAACCCTTGCTATTCAACGTCTTGTGGCGAAGAAAAATTGTATTATCGCTACAGGCGGCGGAGTTGTTTTAGACCAAGCGAATATTGGTTCTTTAGTAGAAAAAGGTATTATAATTTGTCTTTCGGCACGACCTGAAATTATTTGTGAACGGGTTAAAAAGAGAAATAATCGTCCTCTTTTAAAAAAGGGAAATCTTTATGATACCATCATAAAATTAATGAAGGATCGGGAAGAATTGTATAAGTGTGCTGATTTTTATATTGACACTTCGGATTTGGATTTCTGTGAAATTATCGGGAAGATTATCGTTTTTTTGGAAGAGTATTGGCAAGAACCGTTAAAGAACCCATCCTCAGAAAATTGGTGTTAATATTGCAGGGATTTACAGAAAAAAGTCGAATATTCCTAATTGTAAACAACTTTTAATTTAATAGAAAAGGAAAATAAGGGGGAGTAATGAGTGGATATTGATATCATTGAGATACTGAAAAAAGCGCTTGAACTTGGTGCCTCAGATATTCATTTTACCGTAGGTTCTCAGCCGTTGTTTCGGATAAATGGTAAACTAAGTCGCTATTTCGTGGATGATGAAGCAAAACCCCTAAACCGTGATGATATTATGGGATTAGTTCATGGGGTCACGAATAAGGATCTTTTATTAGAGTGGCACTCTCATGGCGAATGTGATTTTTCTTATTCTCTTCCTGGGGTAGGTCGTTTTAGGGTCAATGCTTTTCGCCAACGCGGCTGTCCGAGTGTGGCCATTCGTCCCGTGCCTTATGAAATACCTCCTTTGGAAAGTTTAGGTATACCTGAGGCTATTGTTAAGCTTGTGGAAAAAAAGGATGGTCTGGTTTTGGTTACCGGAACTACGGGAAGTGGAAAATCAACTACGCTTGCCGCTTTGATTAATAAAATAAATATGGAAGAAGAAAAACATATCATTACGATTGAAGACCCGATTGAATATCTTTATCAACATAAGAAAAGTATTGTTAATCAGAGGGAATTGGGGAGTGATACCTCTTCTTTTTCCGGAGCTTTACGGGCTTGTTTGCGACAGGATCCTGATGTGATTTTAATTGGGGAACTTCGTGATTTAGAAACAATCTCTACAGCGATGACGGCTGCTGAGACGGGGCATTTAGTTTTAGCTACTTTACATACTAATAATACGTCACAAGCTGTCGATAGAATTATTGATATTTTCCCTCCCAATCAACAAGAACAAATCAAAATTCAGCTTGCCGCGACTTTACAGGGGGTAATCACTCAGCAATTATTACCTAGAGCCGATGGTAACGGGATGGCCTTAGCGGCAGAGGTAATGATTAGTATCCCGGCTATTCGTAATTTAATTAGGGAAGGGAAAACACATCAAATCCCAACAGTTTTACAAACGGGAATTCGTTGGGGTATGCAAACTATGGAGATGTCTTTATGTGATTTAGTGAAGAAAAATATTGTGAAAATGGATACTGCTTTAAATTATACAAATGATAAGGAAGGTTTTGCGCGTTTTGTCAATTCCCACAATTATTGTTAAAAATGTTTTTTTATATCTGTTTAAGAGGATTATTGTAGGACAAGGTTGTAAGGGGTGTTGATTATGCCAGCTGTTCTGCCCATGTTTTTTACTTTTCTTTTTGGTCTTGTCTTTGGAAGTTTTCTTAATGTTTGTATTTATCGTTTACCAAGAGAGCAAAGTATTGTTTTTCCTCCTTCTCAATGTCCCTTATGTCAAAAAAGGCTGCAAGTAAAAGATTTAGTTCCTGTGTTAAGCTTCTTTTTGCTTAAAGGAAAATGTCGCTATTGTGGTGGAAAAATACACTGGCGTTATCCCGTTGTCGAGTTAATTAATGGCTTAGGCTGGGTGGGGATAATTTCTTTTTGTGGTTTTACTCTACAAGGTATTGCGGGATTATTGCTTTTTTCTTTTTCTTTAGTCGTAGCGTTGATTGATGTGGAGCATTATCTTATTCTTAATAATTTAGTAATCTTTCTTTTTCTCTGTGGTCTTATTTTTCATAATATTTCGCAGGAGCTTAGTTTGCAAGGGCGAGTGTTAGGGATGTTTATTGGCTTCGCCATCCCTTTTTTTCTGGCTTTAATTAGTCGAGGTGGGATGGGGGGCGGTGATATCAAGCTATGTGCAGCGATGGGATTTTGGCTCGGATTTCCCGGTATCTTTCAGGCGATATTTATCGGTGCATTTGTCGGCAGTATCATTGGTATTACGTTGCTCATAACTAAAGTGAAAAAGCGAAAAGAGCCGATTCCTTTCGGTCCATTTTTAGTTTTGGGTTTTTTTGTGGTCTTCTTTTTTGAAGAACAGTTGTTGTCTTGGTATTGGTCTTTATTTTAGGGGAAGGAGGAGGACTTTACCTTGGAATTAGTTAATTTTACTATTCAATGGATCTGGGAAGTTATGGAGGAAGTGCTGCCTAAATATCCTAATATTTGCAAGTGTGAACGCTGTCGTTATGATATCGTGGCATTAGCTGCTAACAGGCTTCCCCCCCTATATGTGGTAAGCAGGAACGGATATGTTTTTACCAAAACGAAACTACTTTCGCAACAAAGTAGGACGGATTTTTTGGCTGAGATTATCAAGGCTATCGATATAGTAAGTAAGAATCCGCGCCATGAAGAATAAATGAGGTATATTTTTAGTTAAAGTTAGACAGGTTAAGGTAATAATAGGCAGATCTTTTTAAAGGATGAGGTTGAAAGATGGAAAAAAGAGAAATTAGGGAAGTACTTAAGAAAGCTTTGAATAGTGGTGCTGATTTTGCCGAACTTTTTTGGGAACAAAAAGAAATAGTTATGGTTAATTGTGAAGAGAACCGTATTGAAAGAATTAATTCAGGTTTTGATGAGGGTGTAGGAATCAGAGTAATGGCTGGAGAAAATACTTCTTATGCTTTTACCAATGACTTATCTTTTACTCGACTTTTAGAGGTTGCCGAAACGGCGGGAAAAGGTGCGCAAAAGAAGCAGGATTTGCTGGAAATAAAAGATTTTTACACACCGCCCTCTCCTCTAAAATTAGAAATAAAAAAACCACCTCAGGAAATAGAGATTGAGAAAAAAGTGCAAACTGTTCTTGAGGTCAATGATGCGGCGCGGCAGGTAGATCAGCGTATTCGACAGGTTACGGTTAATTATGGTGATGTCCGGCAAAAAGTAACGATTGCTAATTCTGATGGTGTCTTTGTAGAAGATTTACGAACAAGGACAAGGCTTTCTGTTCATACTGTAGCTGCAGAGGGGAATCTTATCCAGACCGGTTATCACTCTTTGGGTGGGAGTCAAGGTTTTGAATTACTGGAGGAAAACGATCCAACTCAAATTGCAGAAATAGCGTCACAAAGGGCAATTTTGATGTTGTCGGCAAAACCGGCACCTTCAGGTAAAATGCCTGTAGTGTTGGCTGGTAAAGCTGGGGGAACGATGGTGCATGAAGCTTGTGGTCATGGCTTAGAAGCAGACCTTGTGCAAAAGGGACTTTCTGTATATGCCGGGAAGAAAGGACAAGAGGTCGCTTCACCTTTGATTACAGTAGTAGATGATGGCTTGCTTAGCGGAAAGTTTGGCACAACCTGTTATGATGATGAGGGGACACCTTGTGAGAAAAATATTTTAATTAAGCAAGGTGTGTTGGAAAATTATATGTATGATTTAAGAACGGCAAAACAAGAAGGTGGAAAGTCTACAGGCAATGGGCGGCGTGAATCATACCAGAGCCGTCCTCTCCCTAGAATGAGAAATACCTATATTGCTCCGGGCAAGACGGATCCGGAAAAAATAATTAAAGAAACTAAGGAAGGTTTACTGGTGACAGCAATGGGTGGGGGGCAGGTCAATACACTTAATGGTGATTATGTTTTTGAGGTAGCTGAAGCTTATGTCATTAAGGATGGGGAAGCAATCTATCCTGTAAGAGGGGCTACGCTGACTGGGAATGGCCCGGAAACCTTAAGGTTAGTAGAGCTGGTAGGAAAAGACCTCGGTTTTACCATTGGAATATGTGGTAAGGAGGGGCAGGGGGTTCCTGTTTCTGATGCTCAGCCGACTATGGCTGTGCGAGAGCTTGTTGTCGGAGGTACAGGAGGAGAGTTTATTTCTGAAGATAAGAAAATTAGGCGCTTATGAGGAGTGGGGATTGAAAAAAGGTAAAGGAGAGAAAAATTCGATGGAAGATATAGCTTCCCAAGTACTAGATTTAGCGAAAAAAAAAGGTGTAGAGAACGCTGAAGTATTTTTATTGGACTCCAGAGAATTAACTATTGAAATAGCGGGGCAAGAGGTTGAAAACTTGAAACTTGCTGAGGAAAAGGGGTTGGGTCTGCGCGTAATTTCTCAGCATAGACTGGGTTACGCCTATAGTTCAGATTTATCAGAGCAAGCCCTAAGAAAGACAATAGAGAGGGCTGTTGATAATGCACGGTTAGTGGCAGAGGATGTCGCTTGGGAAGTAGCCGAACCAGGTAGTCGTTATCGCCACTTAGATCTTGATGATCAGGAGATTAGGCAAAAATCTCTCGAAGATAAAATATCTTTAGCTAAGGAGCTGGAAAAGGCAGCTTTAGCTTTTGATTCCCGGGTGAGGCAAGTAGAAAAATCTGTGTATCAGGATTCTTCCTATTGTGTTTCTCTTTATAATACGCGTGGTTTAAAAGGCAATTATCAGGGGGCTTATTGTGGTTTGTATGGGGTGGTAATCGGTCAAGAGGGTGAAGATGCCCAGACAGGTTTTAGTATGGATTTTAGTCTTAAATATAAAGAATTAAATCCTGTCAGAGTTGGTCAAGAAGCAGGGAAAAAGGCTGTGCGGATGTTGGGGGCACAAGCAATGCCCTCAGCCAAACTTCCGGTTGTTCTTGATCCTTATGTGATGACAGGCATCTTGGGGGTTCTGCAGACTGCTTTTTCAGGGGAAGCGGTTTTGAAAGGAACATCCTTTTTGGTTGGTAAAGAAGGACAAAAGGTGGCCAGTTCTTTAGTCAAAATTATCGATCATGGAGCTTTGGAAGGACGGCTAGGCTCTTCCCCTTTTGATAGTGAAGGAATTTCTACCAGGGAAACGGTTTTGGTAAAAGAAGGTGAGTTACAAGGCTTTCTCCATAATCTTTATACGGCACGTAAAACGGGTGTTGTTTCTACCGGGAATGCGGTAAGAGCGAGTTATAAAGCGACTCCTGAGGTAGGGACTACTAATTTTTATTTAGAGAAAGGGAATATTTCCCGTCAGGAACTTTTAAGGGGAATTAGGCAAGGATTGTATGTTACTGAGGTGATGGGGCTGCATATGGCGAACCCCATTTCCGGTGATTTTTCTTTGGGAGCTTCCGGACTGCTTATCGAAAATGGGGAATTAACCAGACCGATCAAAGGTGTGGCGATTGCCGGGAACCTGCAAGATTTGTTGATGGGAATTGATGCTGTAGCCGATGATTTGACTTTTTATGTGGGGTCAGGGGCTCCGACGGTGAGAATTCAAGGGCTGGCGATTAGCGGAAAATAGTGAAAAGGACTAGGAAATTGATGATATTTATGATAAAATTTAGGGTAAATTTATAGATTAGTGTAGGTGTTGGCAATGTCTAAGGTTTGTATAATTCATGGTCCTAACCTTAATTTATTAGGGAGCAGAGAACCATTAGTATATGGCAAGATTACTCTCGAGGAGTTAAATAAGCAGTTGATTAGTTATGGTCAAAAGTTGGGGTTGGAAGTCGAAACTTTCCAGTCTAATCATGAAGGTGCTCTGGTGGAAAAGATTCAACAAGCAGCAAGTTATGATTATTTGGTGATTAACGCTGCCGCTTATACTCACACCAGTATTGCCATCAGGGATGCCCTTTTGGCGATAAAGATACCGGCTGTGGAGGTACATATTAGTAATATTTATCAACGTGAAGATTTCCGTCAGCAGTCTTTACTGGCTAATGTAGTGCAGGGACAGATTATCGGGTTGGGGGTGTTAGGTTATCGTTTAGCCTTAGATGCCGCAGCTTATTTTCTACAAGGGGGAAAAAGCATTGACTAAATTTTCTAAGGTTAAAAAATGGCTGCAGGAGAAAGATTTAGATGCTTTCTTGATTTCTAAACTTGTTCATTGTTTTTATTTAAGTGGTTTTACGGGGACGAGTGCTTGTTTGTTGGTTACTAATTCTGCAGAGAAGAATTTTTTGATTACAGATTTTCGCTATAAGGAGCAGGCAGAGGCTGAAGCAAAGGGGTATGAACTCATCCTTTGGGAAGGGTCTCTTGCTCAGACTTTAGCGAAACTTTTTCGGCAACATGGGTTAAAGAAAGTGGGCTTGGATCAAGACGAGATAACGTTAGGTACTTATGAAAGATTGAAAAAAGATGCGCCTGAGGTAAGCTTTTTCCCGTTACAAGACCCTTGTGTGGAACTAAGAAAAATAAAAACCGCAGAGGAGCTTGAATTATTAAAAAAAGCGATAGAAATTGGGGATAAAGCTTTTTTGCATATCTTGGAGTTTATTCATCCGGGATTGACGGAAAGAGAAATTGCTTTAGAGTTGGAGTTTTTTATGCGTCGCCTGGGTGGAACAAGAAATGCTTTTGAAACTATTGTTGCTTCCCAAAATCGCGCGGCGCTTCCTCATGGGGTGGCTTCTCAGCGGATTATTCAAGCCGGAGAACTTGTCCTGATGGATTTTGGTACTGTGTATCAGGGGTATCATTCTGATTTGACGAGGACTTTAGTTTTAGGTGAACCTGATGCTTCGCAATGGGAAAGATATAATCTTGTTTTAAAAGCTCAAGAAGCTGTTTTTCAGAAGATCCAGCCGGGGATGCGGGCTTGTGAAGCTGATGCTCTTGGGCGTAGTGTCATTGAGGAGGCGGGGTATGGGAAGAACTTTGGTCATAGTTTAGGGCATGGTGTAGGTTTAGAAATACATGAGGGTCCGAGGTTGTCCCCACGGGATGAAACTATTTTAGAACCGGGCATGGTTGTAACTGTGGAACCCGGCATTTATCTTTCGGGATGGGGTGGTATTCGTCTTGAGGATATGCTTGTCATTGTACCGGGTGGTTGTGAAAGATTAACGAGGTCACCGCAGGTATTTAAAGTATAAAAATTAGATGATTTATTGAGGAGGTAAAAGATGATTTCAACAACAGATTTTCGGACAGGATTAACTTTTGAATTAGATGGTGATGTAGTGCAAGTGGTAGAGTTCCAACATGTTAAACCAGGGAAAGGAGCGGCCTTTGTCCGTTGTAAATTGCGTAGTGTTAAAACAGGAGCTGTTGTGGAAAAGACTTTCCGTCCCGGAGAAAAATTTCCGAAGGCACATATAGATCGTAAAGAAATGCAGTATTTATATAAAGATGGGGACAGTTGGGCCTTTATGGACAATGAAACATATGAGCAAATATCTTTGCAGGAAAGCAATTTGGAGGATGCTCCCAAGTATTTAAAAGAAAACATGACGACAGGAATCCTTTTTTATCAAGGAGAGGTTATTGGGATGGACCTTCCTAAACAGGTAGAATTAAAAGTGGTGGAAACTGAACCGGGAATCAAAGGTGATACTGCGTCAGGAGGAAGTAAGTCTG
>Ga0265294_10001468_pt1 | contig 31692 bp, 43 predicted proteins | sample MunlanPumphouse3_FD_192504 | JGI IMG/M metagenome (GOLD analysis project Ga0265294, IMG submission 192504) | Groundwater microbial communities from a municipal landfill in Southern Ontario, Canada - Pumphouse #3 | ecosystem: Environmental > Aquatic > Deep subsurface > Groundwater | place...
TGGGTTGCTGTTTAAAAATGTTCAAATGCACACATACTTTTAGTTCTGAAATCATGATAGCGGCACTTATTTTCTTTGTTTTGATACCCGGAATTATTTTTGCGGTTTCAATTCCATTTATTATATTACTGCACAGAATTAAAGATGATAAGCATGGAAGATTATGAAATGCTTATAGCAGTAGTCTGTGGTTTATTCCTGTTACTATTTGTAATATTGTTGGTAAGTCTATGGCTTATTACAAAATGGAACAATGAACTTGACGAGTACCTAAAAGAAAACGACGATGAAACAAGTGAGACACTACATTGAAAGCTGGATGCTCTTTCGTCGCGAAATAATAAGGAGCAATACCGGTATGTCTTCAAAGTCATATGTGATGGTTCAGGGTATAGTGTAAGTGTCCTTTTACACAACACATAAATGCTATAAAATTGCATAAATAAAACCTGTTGCAATGGAAATAGACTTCGCCTCAATATTAATTACCATACTACTGCTGTTTATTGCCTTCATTTTTTTGCTGTCATACGCTTTAATCCTTGTTTCTCATAGCAACTGCGAAGCAAAAAAGGAACTTGATGAATTAAACCCTCACAAAAATGCTGAAAATTAAAATAGGTGACACCTGGGCCGAAACCAACGGCCTTGAAATACCGGTTGTACTTCGCTCCCCCGTTTTTAGTGAGGGTAAGGGATCTTTTATTTTTAATTTTCAGTTACCGGCCACTCCGGCAATGAAAAAAGAGATGGGTTACTTCCACCGCCCCGGACGGTTGGGCAGCAATTCTATAAGCAAGCCATTGCTGCTTACTTTTGGGCTGTTGCGATATGCGGGTACCGCAAATGTGGTAAGCACCTCCGAAGATGAATATGAGGTAAGCTGCCCAATAGATAACAGCGACCTGGCCATGCTCTTTAAAAGTAAGAAGCTAAATGAACTCGATCTTGGTGGTATCCGCAACGACCCCGAGGAGCCAATCAGGGCTAAGGCAGAAATGGCTGATGATGTTCATATTGTTGAAATTAATTTCGGTCCGTTTTATCACACTTTTGTACCAATATTTTCCGTTATTTCAGTAAATCATTATGATGAGTTACAAGTTTCTGGACAAAAATTTATTTCATTAATAACCGGTACAATTTCTATAAAATTTGAGATTGTTGTTCAGGATGTGCTCACAGAAATGAACTGGCTCAGGGTGTATAAAAATGGTGTTTCCTTTTTTACGCCTAATTTTATAGAAACCGGAATCCGCACGGTTGACGTAGCGGTAACAACAGGCGATGAAATAACCTGGGACATTTATCTCAAATCTACCATAGTACCCGGATTACACCAATTCGTATTTTTTACAATGTTGCAATCATCCAACATTGAAATAATGTTGTCGAACATTGCCCTTGCAACAGATGGCCTGCAGCTCTATCCGCACAGCGATTATGCCTGCTTCCCGCTCGAAAACAATAAAATGTTTGATAATATTGACGATGACACCTATCAGGTTGACCATGTAAGCGCAAAGGAGATTTACAGCAACTATTTTACCGTACAGAACTATTACGTTGACAATAAATTCAGGATGTTGCTGTCTGGTTATGCCAATGATGACTACTTTGTTGCCTACAACCTCTTTGTTCCCTTCCCTTATCTGGCCTATGTGATGACCAGGGTTTTTGAAACCTTTGACATTTCCGTAGAAAACAATGTTTTTAAAGACATCGACATGCGTCAGCTTGTTATATTCAACGCGTATGCGGAAAATAACTTTATCAGCAACGACCTTATATCGCCTGTGCCCGGCATCAACCTGAAAGATCACGTTCCAGAAGTGCTGATAAGCGACTACTTCACAAATCTTTGCAAGTTTTTCGGCATTGCATTCGATTACCGGCCAAACAGCCGCACAATTCGGTTAAAGTATCTGAAAGATATTGCCTCAGATACAGCCTTTCAACCTTTTCCGGGCATTATCACCACCACTCCTGAACTCAGTTGCAGCGCATACAAAGGGTTCAGACTGATACAAAGCACCAGCAACGACGATTTTATCCGTGAAAACTTTAAATCGCTGGACGGCCTTACCATAAAAGGATCCGTTAGTACAGTAGCCGACCTTACCCCGATTGAAGATCCGGAGATTAATGACTGTTATTATGTAACCGTCAATAAAGAATACTGGATATACAATTACGATCCGGAATTAGCTATAATAACCTGGTTAAAGCATACCAACGATTTCTTTTTTCAATACGAAGAAATTGACGAAAACCATACCGGTGATGTGTTCGAAATAAAAACCAACATCAATCCCATAATGGATAATGGTTATCCCTTCGTCGATCGAACGCCTTCAGCTCCATTAATGCACAAATGGCTCATTCCTAAAACGGCTCAGGCCGGCAACTTTGACGGACTACCCGACTTTTTTAAAAGTGAATTCTCAAACAGCCTCCTTTACTTTCACGGGCTCAGAAAAGACAACCTTAACAGGCTGTATCCGCTTGCTTCGTGCGACATATACGACTATGCCGGTAATCCGATAAGCTTTGAAAACAACAGCCCTTATCCTGCGTACACCCATACACTTTCGCTCAGATGGGATGGCCCGAATGGCCTCTATGAAAAACGTTACAAAGCCTGGATCGCTTTAATGATGAAATCTCGTGGCACCTTTAAATTCAAAGCCTACCTGAGCCCAAATGATCTTTCAACCATCGACCTGCTTAAATGGTACACCGGTCCCGGCTTTAAATTTATGATCAAAGAAATACGTTTTAGCATCAGCGAAAAAAACATAAGCGTAGCTGAGCTGGATGTATTCGTGCGGTAGGTTATATTTTGGGCGATCAACTGCTGAAAAGCGCAGATGCCGGGCTTTCCGCTATATCTTTTGCCGGGCATAATTATACTCAACAAAAGGATGCCGCTTCAATCCCTATCACAAAAAACAATTTGCAGATATAGATTTAATTAGTACTTTTCGCAGGTATTCACCCCCTAAAAAGTACGTTATGAAAAACAAAAGTTACCTTAAAATGTATCTTCAGCCGGTGCTCTCATTCTTTTTACTATCGCCAAATGCCGAAAACATTAGTAATCTTAATGAAAACATGCAGCAATTTTACACATCAAATGAAGCTGATACAGAACATGTTTTCAAGCAAAAGGCAAAAGCTCAGTTTAACGATGAAGTTGAAGCGGCATATAAAATGTTCATCGTAAAGCGCCTGAATACTATCTATAATTACCTCACATTTTTTGTAGTTATAACCATTCTCAGCATGATTGCAGCCGTTATTGGCGTCATCAGTTCATAAACAAGCTGCTTTTACAAAGCCGGTGCTTTGTGCCTGATATCATCGTTGCCCTGCGTCATCATCTCCTCAATATAAGGAAGCATCTGATCATACGACGCATGGCCAAGCTGTGCTTTTATATACATATTGTCAATGCCGCTGCGCTTCATCATCTGCACGCCGGTATGCTTCCAGCTATATAAGGTATAGCCTTTCTGAAAATTCAGCGTTACCAGGTAATGCTTGAATTTATTGTATAGAAAGTTTTTACTTGCATGCTTCGGACCCGGTTCACTGCCCGAAGTAGAGAAATAGAATTCGTCCGGATACTTATCATATCCCTTCATAATAAGTTCGGTATATAGATGATCGGGAATAGTGATCATCCGCGCCCGGTCGTTTTTGGCAATATTGGCCGGAAGCCTTATGGTACCATCGCTCCACGAAAAGTGCTTCATCTGTATTAAACGAAGCTCATTCGGACGCAATAAAGTGCTGTAGAGCATCTTTAGCTTAAGCCATACAATAGGATTTACCGGCTCAATGGCATTGCGAAGCATATTAATCTGATGCAGATTGAAGGCAAGGTGATGCACCGGCGTTTCCTTATACCTTCTTATACCCGTTACCGGGTTATGGGTGAGGCTCTTTTCTTCATTAATAAGGTGCTTCCAGAAACGGTTCAGCGTTTCATTATAATCATTGAGCGATTTGCCATCCAACCCCCGCTCTTTTATGAGGTACTCATTAAAATCCTTGATGGTATCCTGGTTATAAAAGCGGACATTTACCTTATCAATGCCTTTTTTTGACAAGAACTGTCCAAAAATCCGCAGCTTACTTTTATAAGAGGTATAGGTAGAAGGCTCGCGCTTTATGATATTCTTCACAAAATGAAGATACCTGCTCGAATAATACTCAAAGTTCCGGGTACTGTCAATCACATGCTGCCCGCGCCTGGCATCCGTCTCATACCTTATAAGGCTGGCATATTTCACCTTATCCTGCTCAAAAAATGGATTCCAGCCTTTGAGCAGCTTTAACTTCCATTTACGAATAAGCTTAGTTGCGTGCTTATACCGCTCCGCTTCGGTATTGAGTTTTTTAAACCCGTCATAAATTCTAAAGGCTTTCATTTTGCCTTTGGCAGGATCAAAAACGGAGTAATAGACGAACCAATTGCCATTAATATTTCCGGCAGCGTCGTTAAGCTTAGGAAGAATGACCTCTTTTTTAATCATTTCGATGTTCATATTTGCGCCTCCCCAGGCCACAAAAAACAGAACAGAGAATGCAGAGGATGTTTTCTTTGTTAATCACATTATATATAACTGAATTTCAGTTACATACAATGTGAGTGGGTGGAATATGGGGTTTCTCCCACGCTCTATTCCCCGCGTCAATCCTATGTTTTCGGTGCTTCTATTTTCTCTGTGGCTTTTTGTTAGTTGTTAAAAATTACGTATTTATCCTACCTGCATTTTTAAAATCAATATTCAATATTTACCTTTCCGGTAAATCAATTTCAGGTGCCCGTAGCACTTTGTCTTTCTTCACCCTTTAATGCTGAATTTTCAGCGCGCAGCTCTTTCACTTGAATCAATAAATCATCAACCATCCGTCTCATGAGATCGAAGTCTGCTTTGCTTTCTGAGCTATTATACCTTTCGAAAGGTTCTGAGACTAACCCTTCATTCACACCTGATTTCAACATTGTTCCTTCTCCAAGAATCAACCAGTTTGCATCCACTTCCTTAAAGTAAGTCAACAGCTTGTACATCTGATCATAACGTGGCGGCGAACCTTTTTTCAGGTTATTGATGGTCTGTTTGGTAATTCCTGCACCCACTGCAATTTTAGTTTGAGATGTTTTGTAATAATCTATTAGTCGATTAAAACGCTGAGTGAATGTTGATTGCATGTTCATTTTATTTAGACACGTTATAAATATCAAGTTTCTTTGAAATTAAATTCAAATTTACTTGACTTTATAAAGTTTGTTTTACTATCTTTGTACTTTCTTACACAATGTTACACAAATTTACACATTGTTAACCCCACTTGTCAATAGTGAAAATTAACTACATGAAAAAAATAGCCCAAAAGTCTCACTACCAGAAGCTTAAAAAATACCTGCCTCGCGGCTACCGTAAAACTATTTTTGAAAGTACCGGCGCCAGCGAATCACTCATAGACCACGTGCTGCGCGGCCTCCGGGAAGATAACAAGGGTATTTTAACGGAAGCTTACCGGCTTGCTGTTGAAGAACAAAAAAAGAAAAACAGCAATTCAATTAAACTTGATTTATTGCAAAAAGAACTTAACAATTCGAAAGCATGATACCAGCCGGCCTCATCGACAACAACATAGAATTCTTTGCAAAAGGAAACAAATTATTCTCAATTCAAAGCGGAATAAGATATGAGTTCCCTCACATGCCAGAGGAGCACATCACATTTCTACAAAATGAATTGGATAACGACGAGGCCGCTTTGGAAACGCTTACCCACACCCCAACGGAGGACATTTTAAGGGTATATGGCATTTGCCGATTTGGCGGATGCAATCATTTGCCTGATGTTTCTGAAGGTGAATGCACCGATGTTTCAGAATATTACGATTGCGGTATTCGCGGACGGTGCATGTATGAGGGACTGCGTTGCAAAGAGCTGGTTACCCAAAAAGGAATTATCTCTTTCCGGCAATTACAGGTAGTTATTCTCATTGCTGCCGGAAAATTGAACAAAGAAATTGCCGGTGAGCTGGGTATCTCCGAAAACACCGTGGCCAATCACCTGGTCAATATTCAACAAAAAATTGAAGGGCGTACACGGGTTGACATTGCCACTTTTGCAAAAGAAAGGGGTATTGCATGAAACCTGCCATCCCTGCCCTGAAAGAAATCCGTTCCGGCCACATACTTACCGGTACCGGAAAGCTGTTCAGCCTGGAAAACCCGACCGCGGCCATGGTCGATATTGAAGACATTGCAGGCGCTTTAAGTAAAATGTGCCGGTGGAATGGCAACATACCTGAGTTCTATAGTGTAGCTCAGCACAGTTGCATGGTTGCCTGGCTGGCCCCACCGGCACTCTCTTTAGCAGCTTTGTTGCACGATGCACCCGAAGCCTACACCGGCGATATTATCCGGCCATTAAAAAAACTGTTGGCTCAGGCTTTTAACGACATAGAAAAACGCATCGAACAGGCCGTTTGCGACCGATTCATGTTAAACCCAGTCGATTTTGATAACATTGCCGAATACGACAACATGGCCCTTAACATAGAATTCGAGGCATTCCACCACGACAACAAAGGCGCAAGGCAACAGATACGCACCGTTTCTGCCATGCACCTTAACTCCATGCCGGCACACGACTATTGGAGCCCGGAAGAAGGCTTCTACGCTTTCCTCAACACCTTCAAAAACATAAGTCGCGAATACAAACAAGTATTCTGCGGATCAGCTTCACTTATATCTGAAACAGCTTAACCCTCAAATACCATGGCAAACAAAATAATTGAAGTACGCATAAAGTACGACCAAAAAGGACAACCAAAAGAAATTGCCGTTCTGTGGCAAGCCAACAGCTTAGGCTTTGTAAGAGCAACTTATGCCAACACAACCAAAACAACTGGATTCATATCTTTTTCAAGCAGCACAGAAATAACAAATGACTTATTCCAGCAAATTGCCGCTTTTGGAATGTACATTCCTGGTGCAGCACGCGAAAAATACTTCACGGGACAACAATGGGATAATTAACTATAACCAAAATCTGCAATCTAATATTAACCCCGCCTCCCCAGGCCACAAAAAAACCATAAATGAATGTAATTACCCTCAAAGAGTTGAGCTATGAAGATCTCACCAACTTACACACAGTCGTAAGAAACAAGCTTAAAGAAATAAACCAAAAGCTTGAACCACATGGCAAAACGCCCCTTTCAGAGATTACCATTGAAGTAACAAAACTTGTAACCGAACGACAATTCTATTACAACTTCAGGATAATGATCTCTGAGCACCTGTTAAACTATTCCGAAACCGTAAAACTTCCTGAGCTATGGTAACCAATATCATTCTCGCAATTGGCTTCACGCTAACATCATTTTTCTGCACGTGGCTGGTAAGAAGAAACAGGTTATACAAAGAATTCCAGGAGACCATGGTAATTCATGACCTATGCCTCTTCTATAAAGGCGAAGAAAAGCACATTGGAAACATTGTAGCCATATTTGAACACAACGTAATCGTTGAAGATCAGGAAGGCAATGCAGTGCCTTTGCAAAAAAGTGAAATATACCCAGTTTTACCATTTTAAACCCACCACTATGGAAGATACACCTCCTTATGATAATGTTCGCTACGTGAAAAACACGGATGGATGCGATATTTTCTTTAATGAAAACGACGAAGAATTAATTCCAACAAAGCTATTTCTTACCAGAATAGAAATTGTCGAGTTAATCAATTCACTGTACTATCTACAAAATATGCCGGGCACTCACAGCTTAGTTTTTAAAAAGGTAATTGAAACGCTCTTTTCACAAATTAAATAATAACCCTTTTAACCCTCAGCCATGAACTTTGAATTTGAAGTTGACCAGTTTAAAACAGACCCTGCGACCGGACTTACAAGGATAATTATCCGGTACAATCTTGGCAATCTACCAGAAGTAGATGAACGCGGCTTCGATTGCCCTGAGAAAGCAACCTATTACATCGACACCATGAGGCGCGACTGGCTCAGCCGCATGTATAACAAATACGTAAAAGCCAGCCGCATCATATTTGAGAGAACCCCTCACATGGGGTATTATAACGAACAAGCCCGCCTAAACTCCCTGCAACGCTGTGTAAAAGGAGGCGATATAATTGCCGAAGAAAGGTCCACAAAAGTAGTGGCCAGCTACATCGCATCCTCTCAAAATCTACTCAAACACATACTCCCGCATCCAAACAACAACAGCTTCGACACCGCTGAAAGCAGACTTTCGGCCATGCAACAAATCGCAAACACATAAAACAAACCTGGCATGTTCAAACTAAGCCTATACGACCGTTCAGGGAATAAACTGAATATTGGTGATATCGTAAAAGTATCAGATGGGAAAAATTTTACTTTTTATGCAGAAGTAAAATACCTTGAAAATGAAAAACTTATTACGCCATTTCACACCTTTAGCTTTCACTCATTTGAAAAAATTGACAGCATACCTGAAAATGCTAAAAAGTGCACAGAAGAACGCTACAACATCTGGTACACGCATTCCCCAGAACTTGATGATAAAAAAGCTGCCGAGGCGGCTAACCAATACCTGATTAGCTGGCGAGAATGTGAACACCTTTTAGAAAAACGCTGCTTCAGAATAGAACTCATTTAACACAATAATTCTCAAATTCTCAAATCCTCAAATCTTTACACCATGGAAAACGCATCAATTAAAATGAATCTCTCAGCCTTCGTACACGTAATCACCAGCATGAAAGGCAAAAACGGCAATCCGGTCGAAGGTATCTTCATTCCATTCGAGAAAAACAACATCTTTAAAGGAACAAAAGGGATGTACATTGACCTTGTAGGCTTCCCAATCAGGAACAAAAACACCGATAGCCGCGACACCCACATCATCAAACAAAGCTTCACTAAGGAAGTACGCGAAGCAATGACCAAAGAGCAACAAGACAACATGCCCATTTTCGGAAGCATGATCGACTGGAGCCAGGCAAGTCCACAAACCACCGATAACTCTATCGACACTTCATCTACACCAACACAACCGGAAGATGATTTGCCCTACTAAGTAAATTCTGAAATCTAAAATCTGAAATCTAAAATCCGCAATCCAATGAAACCCCTCATAACCCTCATCATCCTCCTAAGCATAGCCACGCTCAAAGCGCAGCCGCTCATGCTATCAGTGAGGAAAGCCACGGTAATTGCCGAAATGCGCACATGCCGCGACTACAAACGAACCCGAACTGAAGCCGACTACCTCGAATATCAGAAAGGTGAGACAACAATCGCCTATGTATTTGTAAAAAACAAACACAAATGGCTATGCAGTAGCGCGTCAATCACCATGCCCGAAAACAAAGAAGCAAGCTTCATTGTATCAAAAACCGGATGCAATTGCTGGATCCCACTCAGCTATAATACCTGGCTGTATGAAACGTATCACTTCGACGCGCCGGTACTGGTAAAACGAACTGCCACCAACGGCTGTGCAACATTCACGTATTCATTTTAATAATTCATTTCGAATTTAATAAACTCTCATTTTAAAATCTAATACCATGAAAAATAGAAAATTACAAATTGATGTTAACGGAGTTGATGAAACATACAACATGGTTGAATGCAAACTAATTGTCGGCGGTAGAACCGGAATATTTTACATGTCAAAATCAAATTATGAGGCATTCAAATATGATGGTTTTTTTATCCGTGATGGAAAAGAAAAAGACAGTGCAGGTGTGATAAACACCACTCATGTTTTTGAGGAACGCATTTAGCTAAAATCTGAAATCCGCAATCTAAAATCAGAAATCCAATGATCCCCGACCACTCTATAAAAATGATATTTGTTGACCTCTTCGCCGGAGCTGGTGGCGTAACCAGCGGCGTTGAGCGGGCAAAATTTAACGGTTCAAAGGTTTGCAAAGTAATTGCGGCCGTTAATCATGACGAGCTGGCCATACAAAGCCATGCCGCCAATCACCCGGATGTGATGCATTTTTCTGAAGATATTAAAATGCTCAATGTGTTGAAGCTGCTGGACGTAGTGAACCGGGCAAGGCGCCAATATCCAAACGCTCTGCTGGCTGTATGGGCTTCACTGGAGTGCACCAATTTCAGCAAGGCAAAGGGTGGAGGCTCACGCGATGCCGACAGCCGCACCCTGGCATACAGCCTATACATGCACTTTGATCCGGATATTCAGGAATACGTTGACGGAATGAGCTACATTCAGATCCTCGATCCAGATATCATCTACATCGAAAACGTAGAAGAATTCATGTCGTGGGGCCCGGTGGACGAAAAAGGCAAACCGGTTTCAATGAAAGAGGGCCAGGACTACCTGCGCTGGACTTCACATGTGCAAAAATTTGGCTACAACTACTCCTATCGCATGATCAATTCAGCAGATCATGGCGCATACACTTCGCGCAAACGATACTTTGCCCAGTTCACCCGGCACGGTTTAGCGGTTGAATGGCCACAGGCAACCTATGCCAAAAAGGCGCGCAAGGATGTATTCAACAGCTTCAAAAAGCACAAAGCCGTTAAAGAAGTCCTCGATCTGAAGGATGAAGGCAACAGCATATTTACACGCAAAAAAGAGCTCAGCCCGCGCACCAAAGAGCGGATATTTCACGGCCTTGTAAAACATGTAGGCGATGGAAACGATACCTTCCTATCAAAATATTACTCCGGCCACCCGGAACACAAAAACATCTCCATTGATGGTCCATGCGGAGCAATCACTACCGTTGACAGCCACGCAGTTGTAAAATGCAGTTTCCTGCAGAAGTACAACAGTACATCGAAGAAAGGAAGTGTAAAACATGGCATTGCCGACATAAACAACCCATCACCAACCATCACCACCCAAGACAGGATCGCCGTGGTTCAGGCATTTATGGTTCAGTACCATGGCAAAGGCAGCAGCGTTTCAATAAATGGCCCGGCAAGCACACTTACCACCCGCGACCGCCTGGCATTTATAAAACCACAGGCATTTATAGACAGAACCTTCGGACGAAGCAAACCAAGCTCTATAAACCAACCTATTGGTACTTTACTATCTGAGCCCAAATCCAACCTGGTCACTCCCCTGCCGTTTATGGTTGACCAAAGCTTCAGGAACCCATCCCGCAGCCTGGAAGATCCTGCGCCAACCATTCTGGCCTGCCGGAAACAACACTACCTGGTAAACCCACAATGGACCAGCAAAGGTGGATCAATCAATGCTCCATGCTTCACGCTTATAGCGCGCATGGACAAAATGCCTCCTTACCTGATGTCAACCATCACAGGCAAATCAGTAATCACCATCAGCAAAAATGATTGCGAATGGACCGTGAAGATTAAGCTTTTCATGGCTGAATATGGCATTTGCGACATTAAAATGAGAATGCTCCGGATAAAAGAATTGAAACTGATTATGGGTTTCCCCGAAGATTACATATTGCTTGGCCCACAAAATCAGCAAAAGAAATTCATCGGCAACGCCGTTGAAACCACCACCGCTCAGCGGATTATAGAAGCCAGCGTTGCGGCCATTGCCTCGCAAAAGAAACTGATTGTTGCATAACGGCTCTCAGCTTTGCGATGGTGGGGAAATCGAAGCCGAAATGTTCAACCCGCCACTAAATTTAATTTAAAACCGAAAATATGAATATAGCAGAAAACCCCACTATTGCAAAACCGATGTTAGCGGATGGTGCTTTTAATTTACTTTCAAAACCGCTTCACGAAAGCACGATTGATAGAATGAATAATTGGTTAGAGGTAAACGCAGACGAGTTTACAAGCAAGAATGAAAAGTATAATCTCAAGATTGGCGATACAATCACTTTCAAAAATGGTTACGATATTCCAATGAGTACAAAAACTATTGCTTTCAATGCCGAAAACGGAAACCCTTATGTGTTCTGGGATTGCTATTGGGTTGATTTGGACTTAGAAAAAAGACTTCTAAAATCAAAAGACTTCATTGATATTACCGATAAAATTTTAAAGCTAAACCAAAAAGCAAATTTGATAAGCTCAATGCACAATGAAATTATTGAAGGTATTGAAAAGCTAAACAAAGAAAAGTCTTTTGTTTTCGGTTATCGTGCTTCTTGTGGCTCAACCGATAGGACTATGAAGATATTTCGTATTTGGTTACAAACACTGAAAGAATTTGAGAAGCAAGGCGTATTTCTAAGGTCTGAAAATTTGACTGTCGGAAATTCATACGCAACAAATAAAGGAGGATTTTGGAATGAAGTACGGTACTTCTTTTAGCATCTCCGCTAACGTTGAGTATTTGCGCCTGTTGGCGATTATTAAGCACGAATTTTAAACGTAAAAACGAATATATGAAAACCGAAAAAATATCAAGCGAGGACGGAACCGCCAATGGCGTAAATACATTATTAGCGTTTCGTTATTTTTTATCAACAATCAAAGTGCAATTCAAGGCAGGGGCTTATGTTAATTGCTTTAAAATTATTCCTACTATTCAAATTATTTATTCAGGTTATAAAGTTGAAACTGGCTTTGCTATCGAATTAACGTGGGGTAAATGGGGTATCGGTTGGCGTTTCTATAATGAACGCTAACGTGATGCAGCTATACGAAGGCAGAGGGTTTAAGATGCACTCCCTTTCAGCCTACTACAAATGATAAACAGATGCACAAACGCTCACTTTAGCACTTCGCCCTGCTTTTGTATAGCGTATGTTATAGGGCGTTTTTAATTTAATCGAAATGAATTTTAAAGAAGAATTGCAAACATTGTCGGAAAATCATAATTCTCCGAAACTTGAACACGTTAAAAGCATACTTAAAAAGGTTGCTTCAAATGGCGAAAAAACAACAACACTTGACAGCAACTTGTATGATAAATGGGTTGTGAATTGGTTAAAAGCACAAGGATTTGAAGTTAAAGAAACTTTAGACCAACGTCAAGGTGATTTTCTTAGGGTGTCGTGGTAAAATGCCCTATAACTCATACATATCAACACAAACTTGCATTTTTAAACATTTGTAAACGCTTAACAAATACCCCATGAAAGAACACCCCATCCTTTTCAGTACACCAATGGTTCAAAGTCTTTCAAACGACACCAAAACCATGACACGCCGCGTTACCGGCTTAGATAAAATAAACAAAAACCCGGATGATTACTACTTTCAATCACTTGTACTTCACTCAACAGGGCGTTACACTTTTGCACCTATGGATAACTTTAGCCCAGCAAACGAAGATATTATCGAAGTAAAATGCCGATACGGAAAGCCGGGTGATCTCCTTTGGGTGAGAGAAACCTGGACAGAAGTTATGATTCAAGATGAAGAAGGATATTTCAATGTTTATAAAGCCGATGGTAACGACTGGGCAGCGCCATGGACTCCATCCATCCACATGCCAAAAGCCGCTGCACGCATATGGCTGCGCGTAACTGATATACGTATTGAGCGGCTGCGCGACATCACCGAAGAAGATGCAAAAGCTGAAGGTGCCGAATATCAACTTTGGAGAGGTGTAATCGAAGACACACAATCCTACCGCAATGGCTTCACATCCATTTGGCTCAACATCAATGGCGATGCTTCCTGGAACAAAAACCCATGGGTGTGGGTAGTCAGTTTTGAAGTGTTAAGTAAAACCGGCAAACCGGTAGAACTGGAACCAATCACTAATCACCAATAACTAATAACCAAAAGCCATGCCCCCTCTCCCAACCGAAAGAGCCGCTTACCAAAAAGTGATAAGAACTTTAAAAAGCTGCCAGACCTTAGCTCAGCACAGAGTAGCCATAAACCTTATGAAACAATACCTCAGAATTTGGCCACTAAATAAAAAGAACCGAAAACTGCTGCTTTTTCAAAAAGTATATTTCAAAAGGCTGTTATAAATCACAAACCTAAAATAACACAAACCATTATTTTACTTTTCATCAAAAAACTTAAACAAGCACATCAATCATCAAAAATCCCTCACCAAAAATGATCCCTCACTCAACTATTGATAAAATAATACAAAGCATCCGTATCGAAGAAGTTATCGGTGAAACCGTAAAACTAAAACCGGCCGGAAGCATACTCAAAGGATTGTGCCCATTTCACAACGAAAAAACACCCAGCTTTACCGTATCGCCCCACAAGGGAATATGGCACTGTTACGGGTGCAGCACCGGTGGAGACGTCATTGCCTTTGTAATGAGGGACAAAGGCATGACTTTCCCCGAAGCTGCTAAATTCCTGGCCACAAAAGTCAACATCCAGATACAGGAAACAGCACCAGACCCCGATGCCGATAAAAAAGCAGCCATGCGCGAACAGCTCTTTGCCGTTAATGAATTTGCAGCCGCCTACTATCAACAGCAGCTTCAGCAAACTGCCCCCAGGCTCAAAGAAGCCACCGAACGTTTCGGCACCGATAACATAAGCCTGTGGCGACTTGGTTTTGCGCCAGATGGCTGGGCAAACTTCTACCAACATGCCAGGGCAGCCGGTTACCTCGAAGAATTTCTGCTCACCTCAGGGCTGATCAAACAGTCAGAAAAGAACAATAAAATATACGACTACTTCCGCAACCGCCTTATGTTTCCGGTATTCAACAAAACAGGACGCATCACCGGATTCAGTGCCAGGCAGGTTGACAACGATAAAGACAATGCCAAATACATAAACAGTCCCGATACTGCCGTTTACCTGAAATCCCATCAACTATACGGCATACACCTTGCCGCGCGCGCAATGCGTAACGATGGCGCCGTACTGGTAGAAGGCAACCCCGACGCCATACGCATGCACCAGGTAGGCGCCGATTCAACCGTAGCACCCTGCGGCACTGCCGTAACCGAAGAGCAACTAAAAATCATAAAGCAGCTCACCAACAGCATCACAATCATAACTGATGGCGATGCTGCCGGACAAAAATCAATGAACCGCACCGGGCGCATGGCTGTGGAAATGGGACTAATGACCTACTGTGCCGTGCTTCCCGAAAAAGAGGATCCCGACACCTTTTTCACCACAGAGGAGCAATACAAAGAATGGATAGCCACCAACCGCCAGGACTGGATATTGCTGCGCGCAAAAGCACTGCTCGAAAAAATAGGACACGATCCCGGCCGGAAGAATGAAGCCATTAAAGAATTATGCGGTTTCATACAGCAATACGACGAACCCACCCGCAAAATATACATTGATGCAATGGTTACTGCCCATAAGGTGAAGGCCAAGCTATTCACCGACCGACTTAAAGACCTTGACCAAAGTAACATTGTAATTGAAAAAGACGATAGCCTCCCCACTGGCGTAGATGCCCGCGATTTTGAACGCTGGGGCTTTTACGAAAACCACAACAGCTACTATGTGCGTACCAAAGATGGCGTTGATGAAGTGAGCAACTTTGTAATGAAACCCGTTTTCCACATCGAAGGCCAGGACAGTCGCCGCGTGTACGACGTGGTTAACTTCAGGGGATTCCGCATGGTCGTTGGTCTCGATATGCAGGAAATGACCTCAATTCAGGCTTTCCGACGCAACATAGAGGGCCGCGGAAACTTCATATTTTCAGGTACCGACACCCAATTTACACGCATCAAAGCTAAACTATACGAAGAAACCCGCACCTGTACCGAAATCCGCGTACTGGGCTGGCAAAAAGAGGGTTTCTTTGCCTGGAGCAATGGCATAACCACCGAAGATGGTTTTCAGGAAATTGACGAATACGGAATCGTAGAATTCAACAAAACAAACTACTTCATACCGGCATATTCATCCATACACATAAACGATAAAAGCGTTTTTATTGGTGAACGAAAATTTCAGTACAAACAGCGCGAGATAACCATGCTCCAGTGGGCTGATCAGTTTGCCGACGTTTTCGGAACCAATGCCCGCATTGGAATATGCTTCTGGGTAGCCACCATATTCCGGGATTACATCCTTTTTCTAAACAAGAACTTCCCCATACTCAACCTCTTTGGTCCTAAAGGAACTGGAAAAAGCCAGATGGCCATGAGCCTGAGCTGCCTTTTTGGCGAACAACAAACCCCATACAACATCCACAACGGTACCAAAGCCGGACTTGCCGAACACATGCAGCAGTTCAGCAACGCCTTTGCATGGGTAGATGAATACAAAAATAACATTGATTATGCGCTCATTGAAACCCTGAAATCAATATATGATGCCATTGGCCGCAACCGCCTTAACGTTGACAAGCGTAAAGAAACCACCCTTGTAAACGCTACCCTACTGCTAACCGGTCAGGAAATGCCCACCGCCGACGTTGCACTGTTCACCCGCCTGCTCTTCCTGCAATTCCACAAAGCCGAATACAACGATGCAGAAAAAAAACTATACGACAAACTAAAGAAAACTGAAAGTGCCGGCCTCAGCCACCTTACAGCCGAAATACTCTCTCACCGCAAATACTTTGAAAAAGAGTTCTGGGCAAACAGCGACTATATTATGTCCGATATATCCGACGAGCTTCGCGACGATGCCATCGAAGATCGTATGCTTCGCTCCTGGTGCACTGTGGCCGCTGCCTTGCGCACCCTTCAAAACAAGGTAAACTTCGGCTTCGGTTATGCCGACATCCGCCCAATCATCATACAGGGCATCAAACAGCAGAATGAGCAAGTAAGCAAATCCAACGAAATTGGACAATTCTGGGAAATGATAGAAGCCATGTATGATGAAAACATTCTCATAGACGGTTGGCATTTCCGGGTAACCTGGCTAGACAAACTCAGGACCACCACCGGCAACCGCGAATTAGGAAGTGGAAGATACGTGCTCAGGCTCAAATTTTCAACCATCAGCAAGCTATACGCCGAAAATGCCAGGCGCACAGGCATAAAGCCACTGCCAAACGACACCCTCAGCTACTATCTCAAAAACTCAAAATCATTCCTGGGCGTAAGTCCAAGTGTAAAATTCGTTTACAAAGAATACAACAGCGCGGAAGGCAAGATCGTAGAATCAAAAACCAACACCAGCGCATACTGCTTCGACTACAAAAAGCTAAACATAAACCTCATTCGTGGCGTATTTGGTGACACCCTACCCAACGAACCAGCAGACAACGACGAACCCGACAACATGATAAACCACCTTGACAAACATCACGTAAACGGCAACCACATTCAATCAGAACCACAAACCACTCTAATTCCAGAAAATAAATTACCATTTTAAAAAACCGGTATTGGATAATTTCGGTAAAGCTGATGCATAACGGCCCGCAGGTTTGGTTAGTTGCCTGTTCCAAATACTACCGCAGTTCAATGGAGTAAATAAATAACAAATATTAAATAGTGAGCGATTATGAAAAATGAAATGATTAAAAAAATTGAATCTGCCAAAAACTATTTAAAAAGGTGGAAAGCAGACACTAATGACCAGATTACTAAAAACCATATTGCAAGTGTATTTAATACTCTATGTAATATTGAAAACTTAGCGAACGGACTTTCAACGTGCGATGGGCAATTAACTCAACCTGCTGTTATAAAATCGGTTTGCCCTAAATGTGGCAACGATAAATATTTTGACAGCAAAAATGGAAAAATACAATGCAGAACGTGCGGAAAGTGGTGGAGGAAAATTGTTTTATAACGGGATGCAGGTATGAAGCGGCCTGTGTTGCGCCTGCGGCAGGCTGATTTATACCTGCTGTTACCTGTCTGGTGCGGTCAATAATCACAAAACTTAATTAAATGCAGAAAAGTAGTTTCAATATTTTGAAGGGTCGGGGTGCGGTGGCTTTGGCAGCTCTTTGCAACCGCAGGAACGAGGATTGCAATGTGCTGGCAAATAGCGTAGGCCAATCTCTTTTTTGCTATTCAGAAAATATTTTGTATGTTTGCAATGTCTTACATACACATGGGCGGCACGATGCTCGCCAAAATAAAGCGGGCTTTTTTTATGCTCATACTTTAAATAACAGCGGTTCAGTACCCCCGTGTGATGTCTTAATGGACTCACTGCCCATGTGGTGTAAGACAACGGGAAAGGCTGAACCGTTCTTTTATTTCAGCCCTAACATAAATTTTCTGAAAATGTCTTACACAGAAAAAAAACAGAACCTTTCTATACTCAAAGAAAGGTGGGCGGTAGCCGAATTACAAGTAAGCTATAAGCCAAAACAAAAAACAGGAGTTTTAATCACAGGTTCCCACGATGCCTATCAGGTATTTCGACAAATGTGGGACGATTCACTAATCAACATCCAGGAGCAATTTGCCTGTTTATTCCTAAACCAAGCCAACGAGGTTATTGGTTACAGGCTTATTACCACAGGCAAGGCAACCAGTAACACAATCGATTTTAACTTTATTATTACCTGTGCCCTGCTTTGCCGTGCGCAACGGGTAATATTTGCACACAACCACCCCAGCGGCAGTTTGAAACCAAGCAAAGCCGATAAAGATGTAACCTTTGCCGCAAAGTGGAAGCTCGAACCTTTCGAGGTTGAAGTTACCGACCATCTAATTATTACCGATGGCGACTATTACAGCTTTATTGATAATGGATTAATACTTAAAAATTAGAAACATGGAAGTAGTACATTTTATTTACAATCAGAAAGAAGTCGATTTTCTGCCAAGCGGAAATAATGACTTAATGGTAAACGCCACCCAAATGGCTAAAGTTTTCGGTAAAGATGTTTTCGATTTTATGAAAAATGATTCAACCAAAAACTTTATTTCTGTGGCATTAAAAACCGAGAATTCTCGGTTTTTAGGCATCAAAAATGAGTCAGATTTGATTGATTCTAGACAAAAATCTGGAACATGGATGCACCGAGTTTTAGCCTTAAAATTTGCTGCATGGTTGGACCCTGCATTTGAACTCTGGGTTTATGTGACTATTGATAAAATTTTGCTTGGACATTACAAGGAAATGAGAGAGGCAACAATTGAAAAGCTTCAGGCAGAAAAAGACTTTGAAAGAAGAAAGCAGGAGCTAATACAAAGCAATCCAGAATTGGCTGAGATTTTTGAATTAGAGTTGAAGATTACAGCAGCTGATAAAAAAAGGATTAAAGCCTTAAAAGCATCTGTTGCACAGCTAAAGCTTGATTTCTTTGCAGAAGTTGTTACGTAGTACTACTGTGGCAAAAGGGGCAATGTGTGTGAGGTACGAACACTTATTGCACCGTGCGATAGCCAACATGCGGGTCGCAAGGGGAAATGTTGAAACGGTCAAACATGCACTGCCCTTTATTAAATGCCAGAATGTAGCACTTGCAGGTAACTCGTTTATATCACCACAAACATGTGTTTTTAAACACTTATAAACGCTTAACAAATGCAAGATTCCTCCGCTTGCGCGCGTTTCCTAACACGTACACAGTACTCTCCGCTTGCGCGCGTTTCCTAACGCGTGCACAGTACAACCAATCACCAATCACCAATCACAAACAACCAACAACCATGAACTCAAAAAAAGAACTCGAAGACACGATCACTACAATATTATATGAATCCAGATTACAAGCAAAGGCATTCTTTAACGATAAATACCAGGAAACCGTAAAGCCTTACAAAGACTTGATTGCTGTCGTAATGAAAGCCAATAACATCAAAGAACTTCCTGCTCTTATAAAGATTCAAAATGACTCTGAATTTTTCAAAACAAATGCCATGGCCCAATTGATGTTTGTAGCTGCAACAGTTGAACTTATTGAAGAAAATTACCAAAATCACCAGTCACCAATAACTAATCACTAACAACCATGAACACAACCAATCAACACACCCCCGCTCCTGTCGAAGATACCAAAACGGCAAGCATCCTCACCGATCCATACTTTCTGCAGGCACTTGAAGAAAGTATGGCACAAATAGAAAATAACCGGCGCATCCAAAGGCAGAGTGGTAAACTTTACAAGCGTGACTGGTACGACCGGATGTCAGAACTTGGTAAAGTAAACGCAGCTTTCTTCATTCAGCAGATTGAAGACGTATGGAAAGGCACCTCCGAGCTAAGCAGCGAAATGCGAAATGTAATCCTTTTTATATGCGATGGCGCAATCAGAAAGGCAATGTTAAAATACGCTAACCAACCGAAACCTAACTTCCCAAAAGGAGGTATTTAAGCTGTCAAATTCATTTTTATTAACCATTAACCTCAAGTAACATGAAATCTGATGATGAATTAATAAATTCCATTATTGTAAACCCTGCCAATTTTGTCCACATTTCAAAAACAGGCAGGATAAATGGTACGCTTTACACCGAACTGAAAAGAGTTATCAAAGGTGTCGAATTCCGTGAATACAGTAAGTTTGAATATGGTGCAGGTGCTTTTAACAAATCAGGCTGCGATTTTTGCGGACAGCCGACAATGGAGAATGAGACTCATTGTGAAAAATGTGCATGCTTAAGAAAATTTTAATCAAATGGAAGATTCCCCAACTTACGGCACCCCAACACTGATAACAAACCGCTTAGCCGATTCAATCCTCAAAAAGCATGAGGACGAAAACGAATACCACCTCCATAGGCTTGACCGCAGATGGGTAATTGAAGCAATGGAAGAGTACGCCAGCCAAAGCCACAAAAAAGAGCTGCTGCAGGCTTACATCCAGGGCAAAAGAGACGAACCTGTCTGGAGTGTGAAATGGGAAGACCTCCCGTTTATTGGAAAATACCGGAGAATAAAACGATTCCTAAAGTGGTTTGAAACAATCACCAATCACCAATAACCAAAATCATGCGAATAAACCAACTCATATCCAGCCTCTCATTCTTTAAAGAAAAACTGATTAAAAAATACAACTTACACGAATATGTAAACGTATATAAACCGGTAATCTTTTTTGGAATGTACAATAATCGTGATTTTCTAAGAGCGAAAAATCATAAATCACACGCCACAATAGTATGGTGCGGAAGTGATTCACTGATCTATCTGCCCAAAAACTACAAAAACATAAAAGCACTTAACAATACAAGGCACATTGCAATGTCAGAATTCATATCAAACGACCTCAAACAATTCGACATTGAACACATTGTAATACCAGTAACCCCAACCATTCCTATTAAAAATCGAAAAAACAGAGGCGAAAACATATATGCATACGTTGACAAGCAACGAACCAAAAAATATGGATTCAACCTTATGGCCGAAATACAGGAAAAATCAAAAAAAAATATCATCATTGCCGATGCCACAACCTACCGCAAAAAAGAACTGGATGAAGTATACGAAAGCTGCTTCCTTGGATTAAGGCTAACAAAACACGACGGCCTGCCCAACACCGTATTAGAGCTGGGGCTTATGGGCCGTAACTGCATATACAACGGCCAACTCCCAAACGCCATTCCATACACCAACTTAGACGACATCGTATCAACCATCCAAAAAGAATACGACCAAAGGCACATGGAAAACCAATTTATTGTAGATGCAACCTTCAACTATCTAAACATAGGCGATAAATGGCTATTTGTATAACTAAATCACCAGTGCCCAATCACTAAAAAACCCGGAATTTTCCGGGTTTTTCTATTTTATCCCAAAAACAGCCTTTAAAAGTGAAAAATAAAAACATTTTCAGAAAACTTCGAAAATCGCTTCCGACCAGTCCGACCAGTCCTACCACTCTAATATATAAGCTTTTAAAGAAAAAATAAGGTAGGAAGTGGTAGGACGTGGTCGGACGAGGTAGGACGGGGTAGGAAATTAAAATCGACGGTAGGACGAAAAAAAGAGGTTAATCTATTGTTAATCATTGCGGTAGGACTGGTCGGACGGGTCGGACGCGAATAGTGTCTTACTTGGAAATGAAAAATATTTTTTTATTCATGAAAATACCTTGGGCGATCATCTGCTATAAAGCGCAGATGCCAGGCTTTACACTATATCTTTTGTGGCACAAAAGGATGCCGATTCAATCCTTATCGCAGAATAAACCAGCACTAAAATTCAAATAATATTGATTTTATCAAGTTTACTTGTTTTTATGTGTAGATCTTTATAACTTTACTCCGTATTAATCCGTAGGCATGGCTTCTAACTATTCCGTAAACATCAAATGTACCGTTCCTGTAATTGAATTTATGGTTAACAGGTACGGAAAACAGCCCATCGAGTTTCCGAAAAAAGACAGGTTTAACACCATGGTTTCTTTTGCGCTTCAAAAACCCCCTGCCGACTACAAAGGGGAGCCAAGCTATGGCAAAGAAACACTCAAAATTATGCTGCCGTTTATGGAGTATAAAAATGTGGATTCATGGAACTACCTTTCTCCCATGGCTCAGGCTGATATCGCCAGCAAGATGAAAGCATTCATGAAAGCAGAATTTCATAGCTTTATGGACGATGCCAAAAATAACGGCTTCAACCAGGTTTCAGCCTGTTATATGTTTATGGAACAAAACGATATTTCACCGGTCGCTTTCGACATGTTTAAACGTGAACGAAACAGGTATCTTCAGCGCATAAGAGAGCGCCGGCACAGGCACAAAATCACGTCAGATAGAAGGGGCGTTTGTCCCGATGCACATAGTTGACAATTATATGCAATTATTAACAATGCTTTAACAATTACTAAAAAACCGAAGATGATAACCTCAAAAGCCCCTGTTAACATTTCTGGCGGAATTTCAAAAATTGAAATCGTCCTCATGAGTGATCTGAAAACTTTCATCCATCACCCATCAAACAACACCATCTTCTACCAATTCAACACAGGTAAGAATTTTACTGAAGAATATTTTACCAAAAATTCGGTTAAGTTCTCAAGCCGCGAAGAGGTAACAGATAATGGGAACCGCTATTTATATGAAATTAAATGGGAGGTTGCCGGCATCACCAAAGAATCTAATCAGGCTTTGCGCGCAAACAAATACAGTAGGCGCTTAATAAGTATTACTGATACAAACGGAAGTAGGATGCTCATCCCATTTATGAAGTTAACTTCACCTTCCGCAATTGGTGACAATGTTGCTAAATTTACCGGACATACCGTTATATTTACAGCCAACTTACCATACCCGGCACCGCTCGATATGAGCTTAGGTGTTAAAATGCCCGTTATTTTATAAGCAAACACGCTCCGTTTAGCCTGTTTGTGTCCTTTTGTTCGCCCCAGGCATGATATAATATTGCATGGTGGTCATTAAAAATAATGGTCACCATCCAATGAACAAAGGATTTTACATAGCATCTCAGATATTACGCCGCCCATGGGCAATTGATTTTCGCTTTGCCGAGGCGCACAAGCATATTCCCAATATGCTCATTTCGGGCTTATCTTTCGATACCCGCGATGATCTGAAACAAGACAAGCGTTCAATCCCTTTCCTTATACAAGACGCGCGCAAGCCTTTCACCCAATCATACATTGATTTCAGCGATGCCTCCGAAGGCAGCATTGCTGTTATTCCCGTTATCGGTCCTTTAATGAAATTTGATGTAGAAGACTGCGGAATGGTCACCATTGGAATGTCGAGCCTGGGGCGCGCCATTCAGGATGCAGACGAAAACCCAAACATCAGCTCCATCATATTATATATGGACACCCCGGGCGGAACCGTAGATGGTACCCAGAGCCTGGCCGACATAGTGGCTAAGACCTCTAAACCTGTTGTCACTTTTGTAGATGGGTTAATGGCTTCAGCGGGAATGTGGATAGGTTCACAATCTGATTACATCATTGCCGAAAACACCACTACCGAAATCGGATCCATTGGCGTTTGCTATTCATTTTTTGACAACCTCAAACAACTGGAGGCAGAAGGCACCACCTTTCATTACATCGTTCCCGATGAATCAGCCGATAAAAACGCCACGTTCATGGCAGCTCTCAAAGGAGAATACGGACCCATTATAGAATCAGAACTCAGACCACTGGTCAACATGTTCCGCGATGAAGTGAACACCGGCCGCAATGGAGTGGAAACATCAGCCATGACAGGTAAAGTGTTTTTCGCCACCGAAGCACTGCAACACAACCTCATTGATGAAATAGGAAATTTTCAGCGTGCTGTAGATAAAGCCTCTGAATTAGCCATAAAAAAACAAACCGAAAACAATCCTAAAAATAAAAACATGAAAAGTTTTTCAAAGCTTTCTGCAATACTTGCATTGTCTGAAATACTTCAAGTTGAAGAAACGTCAGCTTCCACGGCATTCACCGTTGAGCAAATAGAAGCAATCGAAGCCGCATTGACATCCGGCGAAGCTGATCTGTCGCTCCTGCAACAACGCCTGGCACAAACCGAAACCGAGCGCGACAATCTTACCGCTCAGGTTACCACCATTCAGGCTGATCTGGACACCGCAACTTCACGCGTTGCCGAAGTAGAAGGTCAGATTGTAACCCAGGCAGCCCGCATTGCTGAGCTGGAAAAAGACCCTCCGGCAGTTGTAGTCACTACAACTACCGACAATGACGGCGAAGGCAAAGACAATGCCTCCACAGATACTGATGCTCAAAAAATCTTTAAAACATTTCAGGCCATCTCCGGCGCGAAATAACAAACACAATTAACCACTCCAAAACCACTCAAAAATGGCCACAAATGCTGTTGACATTTCCGCTCTGCAGGCTTACTGCGAGCAACACGCCCCGGAGCTTATTGCCCTGGCCGTGAAAAACAACGAACTCTTTGAACAGATGAACGTGATTGCCGGTGTTACCGACAAATACATCATGACATCCCTGGAGTTCGACAAAATTTTCAAACCTTACGCCAAGGACTGGGATCCGAACCCCGGAGCCAGGCTCACCCCGCGTACCGGTTACGTTGAAATTGGTCAGGTGGAACTCGAAGAAGAGCCACAGGCTTACCGCAAAACTTACCTGGGCAAGCTGCTGAAAGGCACCGATCCCAACCAGCACCCTTTTGAAAAGGATTTCCTCGAAGGAATCTCCATCCGCGTAAGCAACGACATCAACGATGATCTTGCCTTTTACGGTGACAAAGCACTGAAACAAAGCCCCACGCCTTCTATCGCCAAAAGCGTTAAGGCCATCAACGACGGTTTCTTTACCATCATCAACAAAGAAATGACCGCCGGAAACATCAGCGTAGGGAAAAAGAACCTCATCTTAACCGGTGACATCAACAGTACCAACGCTGTAACCAAGCTAAAGGCATTTTATCGTCAAGCCTGCAAGTACAACCCCGCACTGCGCCGTCAAAACGTGAAACTTTACATCTCTCACGATGTAATGGACGCTTACAACGATCACTACCAGGCACTGAATGAAGCATTGCCTTACAACACCGAGTTTGAAAAAACCTTCCTCGAAGGTTCCGGCAAACGCTGCGAACTCGTTGCACTCAGCGCCATGGGAACCAGCAAACGCATCATGTTGGGCCCCATGATGAACTTCAACATTCTGGTTGACCAGCAAAGTGACCAGGAGAAAGTTCACGTTTTCTCTCCCGGTAACCCCAAAGTAATCGGATTCTACCTTGCCGCAGCCATTGGCTTCGAATTTACCACCCTGCACGCATTATGGACCAACGAAGCATCCGTTGATGGAGACGATTCAGGAAGCGGATCTGCAAGCGCATCTGCAAGCGGATCTGCAAGCGCATCTGCAAGCGCATCTGTATCCTAAGCAAAACTAAGTCCGGGACTGCATTCGTGCAGTCCTGAACTTAATTTAATCACACCTTAAAAAAACAATTAAATGTACACGCTCGAAGATATCCAAAAACCCGAAGGTGCTTCTGTTGGAGCCGGTGGTGGCCTTGATAATGAGGTAATCATTATGCTTGAAGAAGATGTTGCTACCATCCCCGAACGGGGAACCGATTTTATTACTATGACCGGTAACATTACCATGAAATCCGGTAAATTCATGCATAAGTTATATGGAACTCCAAAAACCCTTGAACCAACGCTCAAGAAAATAAAAGGAGACAATTCCGATATCACTGCATTTGAAGTAGGCCTCAAATTTTTCCACCCCGGACTGGCTGCCGCCATTCTTTCCTTTATGGCAAAACATTCCGGAAGTAAGTTTTACCTCATTCTGCGCAACTGTGCCAATTCAACACAGTATTTTCTTGGGCAACAATGCAATCCAATTATGGCTGAAGAATTTGAAAGTATCTGGGGCAAAGAGCTGGTAAACGGCAAAGGCACAAACTTTACTTTCCTTGGACAGCAAACCGTTCCATACGGCATCTACGCCGGTGATCTGGTGCTCGAATCAGATGCAAGTGGATCCGGTTCACCATCAAGTGGATCCGGTTCACCATCGTAACCAAACATTTTTAAACCGGAACGCCCCACAAACTATGGGGTGTTCTTTTTAAAACCAAAACCAAAAGCAATGACCACAAAAACACAAACAAAACCAAAGCGCACTCCAGCAAAACCAAAAACCAAAACCCAGGAACCAGGAACACCGATCCCCGTACCCGCCACAAAAATCCCGGAACCAATAATCCCTGAACCTATCCTTGAAGAAAAAGAGGATGCATCGGCTGAACATGCCGAAGTATTGTCCATCGTAATTCCTTACGTTACTTCAACGGCAAAATGGGATGAGCTCCGCATTGCACTCCGGTCAATCGTCAAATACTTTAACCCAAACTGGGCCATACGTTTATTTGTAGTGGCCGACAAACTGCCTGAATGGATGAGCGATGAAGTAACCCTGATTCCCTGTGAGCAGATAACCAACCAACGCTTTGCCAAGGCCTACGATGCTGTAAAGAAGTTGAAAGCCGTTATTGCACATCCGGAAGTAAGCGAAAATTTCATTTACACTTACGATGATACTGTTTTTCTTAACCCGGCTCCACTACATGATTACGCAGTAGCGAGAATTAATCGGGATACCGACATTACCAAATGGGACGGTAGCAATATCTGGAAAGAGATTATGATGAATACCGTTGAGCGCCTGGTAGCTAATAAGCTGCCAACCTACAACTACGAAACGCACTTACCCCGTATATTCTCAAAAACCGGGCTATCCGAGATATTTGAGAAGTTTGGCTTTCAGAAACGGCCTTACCACCTCTCAACCATTTATTTCAATTATTTTGGAATTCCTCGTAAATTGCTTTCTGAAAACAAAATGATTAAAGCTGACATTCGCAGCAATCACACGTTAGATGAAATCAATGAACTTACTCAGGCCCGTGCTTTTCTGAATTACAACGATGACGGACTGAACGAAAACCTAAAAAAATTCCTGCTGGAATTATTCCCTGACAAGTGCCGCTTTGAAGTTTAGTTGCTTTTTCTTTATTGTGGAAAGGAGGGTAGAAATACCCTCTTTTTTTTATATACATTTCAGCCATAACAGGCAATCCTGCTTCCATTTATTGTCCTTTTACAGCATGAGCAGGTAATTTAGATTTGTTAAAAAAATAAATGGATCCATTATCTGAAATTATTGATTGGCTAAACTCAAAACGAAAGTTTAGTACAGGCCTTGTTTTATATGAAAAATATGGGACCAACCGCAAACTATTGCGCCGGTTCAATCGCAGCGGATCTACCGCATTTAACAAGGGATTACTCTTTGAACAATTGAAACAAATTGCCCTTACCCTCGAACTTTCTCGAAAGAGTAAAAAGAAATCTACAAAAAATAAAACCCAACCTTCCCCCCTGGCAACCCCCGAGCAGATTAAGCTGAAACAAAGAATTGTTATATCAGCTTCCGGATTGCCAAAAGCCCACGCCACTTCCGTGGATGACCTGAGCAATGTTGATTTTTCCCTCCTGCCTCCGGAACTCAAATACCTGAGCACAAAAAAAGGAGATTTGTACAGGGAAGCCTCCCGCCTTCACCGCGAAATACTGAGCTGCGACGATAAAGAAACCCGTGCAGAGAAAGCCAGAATAATCGTTGAGAATATGCGCGAAAATGAACTTATTTATTCTGAAATAAGGCATTTTCTAAACAATGGAAAGTTTCTTAAAGAACACCCATACTTTCACATGAAAGATGAAAAGGCCGGGTACAGCCTGGAAACCATCCCTGCTGATCTGCTCATTCGTAAAATACACAGTCGATCTGCTCAACTGAGCCGCGTACGCAAATGGTTGCGCGAAAATAAGGCAAAACCGAATTACAAAATAAGACTTTCCGAAGCCACATCCATCGAACTTGAAATCAAACAAATGAGGGAGCGCTTAAATGTTATTCAAACCAAGTAGCATCAAAACAGTGACAATAACTGAGGCCAACCCGGACGAAATACTTAAACATTCTTCTGGGCTCAACCGTGTTTTCCTGTCTGAAAGCTACCTCCAGTTAAATGCGGCCATTCCGGTTATTGAACCGGGCAATACCTACCACCTGGTAAGTCTTGGCCGCTGGAGCATGCACCACCTTCTTTTTCACATCCTGAAACTCACCGGCCCTGCCGATGTATACGCAACCACCTGGAGCATAAACGAGGACGTTGTCAGGCATTTAGTTGAAGCCAAAAACACCGGATTACTCCGCTCTATGTCTTTTGTGTTTGATTACCGGGTCAGAAAATACAAACCGGCGGCCTATTTCCTTTCTCAGCAATATTTTAAAAGCAGAGTAAGCAGTTGTCACGCCAAAGTTACCATCATCCAAAATGAACTTTACCACATCAGCATAATCGGCTCAGCCAATTATACCCGCAACGACAGAATAGAAGTGGGCGTAATTTTTACCGAACAGAATATTGCCGATTTTCATAAAAACTGGATTGTAAACGAAATCGCGAACGCTGATGAAAACCTTTGATACCGATGAACTGAACGAAATAGAGAAAATGGCCGGACTTTGCTTTACGCCTGAACAAATAAGTATTGTGCTGCAAGTTGATACCGGAGATTTTTGCAAGATGTACAACGACAAAACAAGCGTAGTGTACCTTACTTATCAACGTGGGGCGCTTATGCACGAAACAGAAGTAAGAAACTCAATCTATAACCTGGCTAAGGGTGGCAGCTCTACCGCGCAACAACAATACCTTGCGCTCATGAAAAACCGCGACTTGTCAATAATAAAAACCCAATGAGCAAAGAAGTAGAACGAACCTACCAGGAGCTTATCCGAACCATCGAATCACGCGAGGCCATCAGCCCAACTCAGCAAGTCATTCTTGATCGCTGGAATTTCGCACACAAAAGCATGAGAGACGATTTTATTGTTGGTATGCCGCTGGAAGATAAATTAATGGAGACTTTCGGGGTAAGCCGAAGCACCGCCAGAAACGACATCAGCGCATCCAACTCCTATTTTCTCACCAATGAAAATATCGACAAAGATTTGTGGCGTGGCCGCCTGGTGTTTTGGCAATTAAAAGGGCTGGCACTTTCTTATAAAGCTGACAATATGCGTGACTTTAACTCAGGCATAAAAAACCTTTATCTGATTATCGGTCTCGATCGCAAAGATCAGAAGCTCGATCCTAAGCTTTTACAGCAAAATGTATATAATTTCTTTGCCGATCCCCGCAGGGTTGGTATCAAAGCAGTAACCGAAAGTGAAGTTAAAGACCTGATAATGCAGATTGATGGCATTTCGCCATTAGAACGCAAAAAACTAATTGAAGATGCCGACGCCTACCCCGACGAAGACTAACGATAATTATTTGAATATACCGCAAATGCAGTGTATTCTTGCCGATCCAAAAGAGCTATACGCTAACATGGGACGCGGCCTGGGGAAGAGCACCGAAATAATTGCACACCTCACGGCCAACCGGGTATATGATATGCCAAGGGCCGGCTTTCTGATTATGGGCCGCACCTACAAACAGATTCTCACTAAAACCCTCCCGGCCACAGTAGATGGTTGGAATAAACGTGGCTTTGTGGAAGGCGTGCATTACGTTATCGGAGAAAAACCACCATGGCCGGTTAAAGCTTATGGGGCGCCGGTTAAGGATTACCATCACTTTATATCTTTTTACACCGGCACCGGATTTCACTTAGGTAGCCAGGACAGAGCCGGACTGGTTAACTCCCTAACCGTTTGGGGAATATTTGGTGATGAATCAAAGCTATTGCTCGAAGACCGCTTTAAGGAAGACGCCATCCCCACCTTGCGGGGAAATAAAGAGCTGTTTAAAGACAATCCGCACAATAGATGCATTGTGCTCACTTCGTCTATGCCTCCACTGCCCGAAGGCCAGTGGCTCTATGATATGGAAAAGAGGATGGATGAATCAAAAATAGAAGCCATCATCAACCTTGCCTGGTTTGTTGAGGAACTAAAACTTAAATACAGTGAAGCCGGGGAATATTTTAAGCACCGGATTGCTAAAAAAATAAGGAGTTACTCCAAAAAACTCAACGAATGGAGACAGGGATCCGTGATGTATGCTGAGGCCAGCAGTCTGGCCAACATTCATATTTTAAGGCCCGATTACATTCTACAGCAAAAGGACATCCTTAAAGGAAAGTTCCGTACCGAGATACTAAACCTGCGGCCTACCCGTGGCGAAAGTCTTTTCTATGCCAACCTGTTGCCCCGTCACTTTTATACAGACTTCAATTATCCGTACCTCGATCGGTTCAACTATAAAAATATTAAAGAGCACGACAATTGCGAGGGTGACAACGACCTGGTGAAGAATCATCCGCTAATTATTGGTATGGACTTTGGCGCAAATATTAACTGCATTGTTACTACCCAACGCTTAGAGAGCATTCAAGAAATCCGTTTTCTTAAAAACCATTGGGTAAAGCCACCCCTGATCATTGATCATGTGTGCCAGGAGTGGTGCGATTACTACAGCACCCATGGCAACCGTGACCTTACTTTCTATTATGACAGCACGGGCAACAACCGCCAGCCGAATACCAACCTTACCTTTGCCCAGCAAGCAACACGTGTATTTGAAAAGAATGGATGGAATGTTTCCTGTCAAACAATTGGCGGGAGCAATCCGCAACACGACAAGAAGTATCTGTTGTGGAATCTTATGTTGCTTGAAACCAACCGTGCCTTGTATAAGGTCAGGATTAACGAGGCCAATGCCGCCGACCTGAAGTACAGCATGGAGTTTGCCCCGGCTAAAGAGGATAGCAATGGCAAGATACAGAAAGATAAAAGCAGCGAAAGGAAAAAGACTATTCCGGCCGAGGAAGCAACCCACCTGAGCGATGCCGCTGATACCATTGTTTTTGGAGAATTCCGCAGCGCACTGGATTCAATCGGAGATCTATATTACGATGTTATTATAAGATAATGCTTTGGGCGATCATCTGCTGAAGAGCGCAGATGCCGGGCTTTCCGCTGTATCTTTTGTGGCGTGATATAAACCTGCCCAACTACTCCATAAAGCTCACTCACTCCACATCTTTCATTCCTGCAAACATTTTGCGCATGTGCTAAACACAATGCCATTTCATTGCATTACATGGCATAGTGTTTCTATCGCACATTAAAAATCGCAAAAAGATTGCATACATTGCAGATGCTCCGTTTGTGAACTCATTCCGTTCAAATCCCATTTTATATCACGCCACAAAAGGATGCCGCTTCAATCCCTATCGCAAAAAACAAATCGGTGTTCCGCTTCGCTACACGCACATGGGGCGCGCGCGCAGCAATAATCGGTGTTCCGCTTCGCTGCACGTACATGGGGCGCCCGGAGCCAGCGCCATAACATATGCACGTAGCCCATATATCACCTTTTGCCATGTGTTGCGCATCACCTTAAGACCAGCG
>Ga0265294_10001469_pt1 | contig 31678 bp, 31 predicted proteins | sample MunlanPumphouse3_FD_192504 | JGI IMG/M metagenome (GOLD analysis project Ga0265294, IMG submission 192504) | Groundwater microbial communities from a municipal landfill in Southern Ontario, Canada - Pumphouse #3 | ecosystem: Environmental > Aquatic > Deep subsurface > Groundwater | place...
AGCTTTTGTTCGTCCCTTTTTTTCCGACTTTGCTATATAGAGCGGATATACTTGAGAAAAACTCATGGAATATATTCGATGGGTACTCATGGTTCATATGCTCCTTTAACTGTTCACCAGCACATACACTACAACGTATCGAAAAGCGAATACTACATGATACCCATCGAACAAGACGATTTAAATAACAAGTATTCTCAATACAATCATGTCACGGGGTAATCAATTGCGTAATGCATGTTCGATAAAGTCATCAATCACCAGCATGAGATCGGGTTCGAGTTCATGAAGCATATTCCGGTCAATGCCATCATAAAATCGTTTATTCACCTCATAGGGAATCGTACCATCATAGCTGTTAAACAACGCACGATAGCTTTCATTTATTTCATTCACATACGTGATGGCCGCATCGGTACGAAACAAATTGTTGTGACCATCACGGCCGGGAGTGTCGGCTGCCACGTAGCGGACATTGGCATTGGTGATCGCATCTTTTTGCGCGATCAGCGCGCTTTTATCGAACGCAACCATCTCATCGGAGACTCCATGGATAATCAACATGGGAATATCCGATGCATTGATTGCCGAAACCGCATCGAAGGAGGCCGCGTCCCCGAATAAAAACCGTTGATAGAGTGCTAAAAAAGGATATTGCGTATAAATAAACCCGCCCATCAGGCTTTTGCCTTGCTCAACGATAATATCCATGGCGGTGTTTACACCTGAAACACTGATCACCCCTCGGATTTCATGGGGATAATGAAGCACATTCGCCACAGCATACCCGCCCCAGCTATGTCCGAATAACAACAATGGCATTTGTGAGAGCTCGGCTTGCGTTCCAATGAAAACTAATGCCGCATGCAAATCGAGCACCGACTGGACAAAACCTTTGGTACTTTCCCCTTCGCTTGCATAACTACCGGTACAGTCATAGGCAAACACACGCAAACCACTGTCCACAAAGTGTTTTATCTGGGGTAAGTAACTATCGGCTCCTCCGCCGATACCGTGGGAGATCACCATGAGGCCACGGGAGTTTTCAGCACCATACAGATATCCTTGCAATAAGGTTTTACCGGAAGGGAACTGTACCAAACGGCGAGGGTAGTAAGTTCGCATATCGCTATAACGCAATTGAGCGCTGAGATTTTCATCCGGTCTGTCATAGCGTGGAAATTGTTTGTCATAGACTATCTTTGAGACAATGAACGAAATCACAATGAACAGCATGACCGCTATACAAAGACCGATCAATACCCGTGTTAGCACCCGTTTGCGTTGTTTACTCCTGTTTGGCAAATTATCCTCCGTACGTACCATATTCCAGAAAAATCAAACCTTCAGCCCTATGTTATAGATTAATACCGCGATGACGAAAACCCTTTCCAGGAAATATTGCAAATGTATCACGATGCCAGATGACCGAGTGCCTGGTGTTGAACGTCCAAGCAGTTCGGATTCACATATCCTTCATACACTTTTTCTAGGTTTTCGATAGTAAGCAGCTCTCGCATGCTGCAAAGTTCAGGTACTTTCGGATTAGTGAATACTTTGCTATGCATCAAAATCTCAGAAATGAATTGAGAACAAAAGTAACGATTCTTTCTCTTGATCGGTGTATTGAGCAATACTCCGATCAATCCGATGAAGTTATACCCATACTTTTCTTTATCCTGTAAAAACGTCTTTACCAGCTGCCGGAGAGCATCATATTGTTCATCGGTTACCTTGACCCTGCAAATAAGACATTCGCAATTTGCATATTTTTTGTATACTCCCGCATAGAGGTTTTCAGAAACAAAACCGCCTGAGAACGGATTGTCCGCGTTCGTCCTGCCGAACGAATACATGTGTGTCAGACTATTATCGAAACTTATTGACGAATGCGCATATTTTATATGGGAAAACGTATAGATCAATTTTGAAAGCCAGGTTCCCGTTTTAGTAAACACCAGGTATATGTATGTTTGGTTCATTGTATTAATTCAACTCCTTATTAATTAAAGCTTTGTATTTGAAGCGGTCCTTGATCTCCAATGAATTGCCTTACTTATGTGATGTCTCATGATTTCCTGTTTATGGATGATTCGGACAAGGCTTGTTGAAGGTTGTGCATATTCTTAATCAAACTCCTTTGAATGCAGCAGTCAGTATGTGCTTTCGCAAGTACGTGACTTTAAAAGCAATCAGTGTGCCAACTACCTTGAAAGTGCGTGTTTTTAGTAAATTGACTGATTTTCTGCCCGATTTTCAGTTAAAGTGGTGAAATATGCCAACTAGATGATGGCCATATTACCAATAGTTCAACAAAAAAATTGTCGAATCGAATCTGTTTTATTACCATATCGATAGAACATGGGGAGGCTTGCCATGAAACAGACAGATACTGAATTACTGGACATATTTAAGACTCGTTTTAATCAACATCCCGAACGTCATCCTGAAATAGCATGGGATAGTGTTCAAAAAAAGCTGTTACAGAATCCTCGAAAACTTGCATTTTTGAAACAGATGGAAAGCACAGGAGGAGAACCCGATGTGGTCGGATACGATTCTCAACGTGACGAATATCTGTTCTATGATTGTTCTTCGGAAAGCCCGAAAGGCCGGAGAAGTCTTTGCTATGATCGAAAAGCATTGGAGGGGAGAAAAATAAATCCTCCCGAAAGCAGTGCTTGTGACGAAGCCGAAAAAATGGGCATCGATTTGTTATCCGAAGATGAATATAGATACCTTCAGAGTTTGGGTAAGTTCGATGTTAAGACCTCAAGCTGGATAAAAACCCCGCAGGCGATCAGAGACTTGGGAGGAGCACTTTTCTGCGATTTCCGTTATAACACGGTGTTTGTCTATCATAATGGTGCTGATTCTTATTATGGTGCGAGAGGATTCAGGGGGGCATTGAGAGTATGACCTGTCAGAAAGTGTTGTCGTACTGAATCGAAAGATTATTCATCACTTATGGTTCGAAACGCATGCTTTGATGGTAGTTCAACATTTCAAGAGAATATGTACGGAATCAGTGCTTACCCATGCGGCTAAGTATCATGTCAGGAATACTGGAACTATGCAAAAAGAGACAGCATCAACGCTTACTCGACAGTGACTGATTTGGCAAGGTTTCTCGGTTTGTCCACATCGCAGTTTCGTTCGACCGCACAATAATAGGCAAACAGCTGCAAGGGGACGATTGCCAAAATCGGAATGAGTATATCGAGATTTTTCGGGATATAGAGCGTAAAATCACATACGCTTCCGATCGCAGCCGATCCTTCACATGCGATGCCCAACACCATAGCTCCACGTGCTTTGACTTCCCTGATATTCCCCACCATCTTTTCAAGCATCGTGCTTTGAGTACATAAAGCAGCTACCAGGGTACCTTGCTCTATCAACGCGATGGTTCCGTGCTTCAATTCACCGGCCGCATATGCTTCTGAGTGGATATAGGAAATTTCCTTGAGCTTAAGCGAACCTTCCAATGCAATATTGTAATCGAAGCCCCGACCGATGAAGAAAATATCTTTTCCCATGGCAAATTTCTTTGCCATGGATTTCATTTGGGTTCGCTGTGCCAATACTTGCTCGAGTTGATCGGGAATCTTTTCAAATTGCTCGATATAACTGCGAGCGGCCGCGCTGTCCATGGTGTTTAGGCGCGTGGAGAAGTGAATGACCAGCAGGTGGATAACAGCCAGCTGTGCCACATATGCTTTGGTCGAAGCGACAGCGATTTCAGGGCCTGCCCAGGTAAAAATCCTGTCATCGGCTTCCCTGGCGATCGAACTGCCCAACGTATTGACGATTGCCAATACCCGTGCTTTCCTTCGTTTTGCTTCCCTGAGAGCAGCCAAGGTATCAGCTGTCTCGCCTGATTGGCTGATTACGATCACCAATGTCGATTCATCGACCAAAGGGTTCCTGTATCTGAATTCTGAAGCGAATTCGACCTCAACCGGAATTTGTACCATGTGCTCGAACAGATACTTTGCCACCATCCCTGCGTGATAGGCTGTTCCGCAAGCAGTGATGAAAATCTTCTTGATTCCTGCCAGCTCTTCATCAGTCAGGCAAAATTCTTCAAACTCGACCGAAGATTTGTCAGGACGGATTCTGGGACGAATGGTATCGCGAATCACTTTGGGTTCTTCCATGATCTCCTTGAGCATGAAATGTTCGAATCCGCCTCGTTCCGCAGCATCCGCACTCCATGTGATGTTGACCGGGGTACGATCCATCAATACAAGGCTTGGATTATATACGAGCACGTCTGATGATGTAATGAGTGCGATGTCATTTTCTTCGAGTAAGATCATCGTCCGGGTATGTTCCAGCAGAGCTGTGATGTCAGAAGATATATAATTACCGTCCGAGGCAATTCCTACCACGAGAGGACTGTCTTTGCGTGTTGCGACAAACGTATCGGGAATGTCACGGTGGATCATAGCAATCGCATACGAGCCTTTTAGCCGCGCAACTACCTTTGCCATTGTCGAATGGAGAGCTCCGTCCCATAAAACAAAGGCCAGATGTGCGATTACCTCAGTATCTGTTTCAGAAGCAAAGACAATTCCTTGAGAAGACAACTCTTTGCGCAATTCACGATAATTTTCGATAATCCCATTGTGTACTATGGCAATTGAATTGTCGGTACTCGTATGGGGGTGCGCGTTTGCCTTGGTCGGACTTCCGTGGGTAGCCCAACGTGTATGGGCAATTCCCAAAGTCGCCTTTTTGTTATGTTGTTTGATTGCATCCCGAAGCGCTCCGACACGGCCGACTTCCTTGGTCACGCATACTTTTTTGCTGTCATGAATTGCGATTCCTGCTGAATCGTATCCCCTGTATTCCAGTTTTTGCAGGCATTCGAGAAGTGTTTTCTCTATGGCCATGGCACCGACACAACCGACTATTCCACACATGCCGTAACTATAAAGGTGATGCATGAATAGTGTCAATAAAAGTGAAATGTGATAGAGAAAAAAAATGAATAAAATAATTGTTATTAGAAAGAAACGTCTTGCGTTCTGGTAGTTCTACGATCAGAATATATTGCACATTGTCATTTATATTGATTGCATCGTTAGATGATACATGTAATTATGTTGAAACAATTACATCTGACATGTTAGCAAAATAGGAGAGAACCCACATGATTGCGGTCAGAAATATTCTATGGTGTATCCTTGGCGGATTCATACCGGGAATATGATAGGTCCGGTGTGTTATCTCACGATAGGTGGGATTCCGATCGGAAGGATGTGCTTGTAAGATGCGAAGCTATCGTCATTTCTTTTTGGGAAGACGATCATTGGAAAGACATTGAAAGATATTCCACGGGATAGTGAATATCATTCGGTTTCCCATAGGCATACCTTCGGCAATCGTTTATTTTATTCATGCGGCAGTGTTGGGTATCACGATCATTTGAATACCTGTCGGAGCGACAGTTGTCACTAAGGATCGCGCAATCGTATCACAGGTAGCGGATGAAATCGAACAAAGGTGAAGAATATTATAAAGAAAATAGGTGATGATATGAACTTCAAGGCGTTGATGACCATGCCTGCGGCATGGGATAAATTTCTTGGGCATTCGATTGAGATGCTAAGAAGCAATTGTATTGATCTGGAGATCATTTGGTCGGATGAAAAACTCCCTCAAAACAGATTAATTGAATTATTGGAAGGAAAACATGCCTATATGATGTGTCTTGATACGGTTGATAAGACGGTTATCGATGCATGCAAAGATTTGAAGATCCTTGCACGACACGGGATAGGCTTGGACAACATTGATATAAAAGCTGCGACACAAGCACACATTGCCGTATGTAACACTCCGGGTAGCAACTGCCGGTCTGTCGCCGACCTGACATGTGCTCTGATACTCGCTTTATCGAGGAATATCACAAAAGCCGATGCATCGATAAGAAGCGGTAAGTTTGTCCAGCTTATGGGAAATGAGCTGTCTGGCAAAATCCTTGGAATAATCGGGTTCGGACATATCGGTAAGCAAGTGGCAACACGCGCTTTGGGATTCGGCATGAATGTGTGTGCGTATGACAACCAAATCGATACGGCATATTGTGCAGAAAATAACATCGAACCGACTTCATTGGAATCATTGTTCAGTACATCCGATTATATCACTATCCACGTCCCATTGACTGCCCAGACGAAGAATATGATAAATGCTGCGACAATTGCCAAAATGGCCAACCATGCTGTAGTGATCAATGTTGCTCGAGGAGGCATAGTGGATGAAGATGCGATCGCGAATGCCCTTATTGCCGGTAATCTCGGCGGATACGGGTGTGATGTGTTCGCCGATGAGCCTCCGATTATTTCCGACAAGCTCTTTCAGGCTCCGAATACTCTTTTTACCGCCCATATGGGAGGTTCAACAGAAGAATCGATCGCACGGTCCGCCGAGATGGCCGCACAAAATATCATAGATGTGTTAAACGGTAAAAGAGTCGATTCAATCGTGAATAAAGAAATATGTATATAGCGGGGGATTTGTTTCAGATGTAACAGCCATTATGGTTACTGTGATTAGCGACTTGAGATACCGTGGCCAAATATGTACATGTATCAATTTTGTTTCATTGACAGTCTTGTCCACAATTATTAGCTTTAACAAAACTCTATGTAATAATAAGGGGTAAGTGTATGAAACGTGGTGCTTTGTCGGTAATTATGTTGGTAATCATCATTTCGGCTACTTATGGTGCGGGCTGGGTAGGGGGATCCATGAATATACACCGAGATGTATTCAAGGACAATGATTACAATGTGGAATTGGCATTCAATCAGTTTGGCTTCGGGGTGGGCGGAGCCCACTATTTTGACAGATCTGAGAGCTGGGGCTTGCGCTATCAGCTAGGATTTGGCAGTACCGCTCCAAAAGTAACGATAGGTTCTCTCGCTCTTGATCTAGATTCTACGTTAGGATTCTATGGAAGTGTCGGAGGGCAATTCAAGCATGACATACAAGATGAACTGGGGCTTGATGTTGGTATTGGCTATGCTTTTACCAACGCACGATACACCAATTCAAATACCACATATTCCTATACCATTTCAAAAATTGAGTTGACAACCGGGGTAGTCTATGAATTATCGGATACTATCATGCTTGGTGGAGGACTTGCCATGGGCTTTCCTCTAGGCGTATCGGCTACCACAACAGTCGGAGATAATGAACCGACAACAGATTCTGCAGAAACAGAGAAAGGGTTCGGTTTCGGTGGATATCTCGGAGCATATTACCGATACTAAACAGTAAAGCTATGGTAAAGTTATCATCAGTGAAAGCAACGATGATAGCTTTATTGTATAGTTCTGGATCGTATTGAAACATCGTGATTAGTTAACGATATATTCATAAAGATCTATCGAATCTATCATTGGTGAGCGATAATGCGTCCGGATTGGCGAATCCTAGGTAATTCGAGGTAAGTATATTTCCTTTGACCCCTCTTTTTTGCCTCGTGCAAATGTTTGGAGCATCATCATCCCATCGGTGGTAATGAATGCAACAGAGAATTCAAAAGAAGAACAGCCTTGCTTTTGGGCGGATTGTTGAGGATCAGATTCGGCCGTAGTATTTCATGTGGCTGTTTGACAGAATCAATGCATCCAGTATGTAAATTTTCTGGGAGCAACTTTGCTAATCGATCACGTTCCATGCTTCTTTACCCAACATTTCTGAAATCTTGAGAACAATTGGAATATCTGCTTCGGCCCAATCCACAGAGAATAGTTCATGTTTTGCAAGCCAACGACAATCAATATGCTCATTAATAGTGAGTTCGCCATCAATGAGCCTGCAAACATAGGCATCCATGGTCAGGCTAAAGGTAGTATATGTATGCTGCGTAGAAAGCAGTAGTGTTTCAACCGAGATCGTAGAGGATAATTCTTCACGAATCTCTCGTGCAAGGGCTGTCTCTCCCGTTTCGCCCGCTTCGACTTTACCGCCAGGGAATTCCCATTTTAAAGCAAGTTCTCCGTAATTATTCCGCTTGGCAGCAAACACCTTCCCATTTTCAAATAACACTGCTGCAACGACATGTATGTGTTTCATCACGTAAGGCCTCAGATCACAACATCCTAACAGTTATGTGGTAGTCGGTCCAGAAAAATGTGTTGTTTTGTTAATCGTAAAGGGAGCGAACCATTTTATTATTATATTTATGTTGGACCATGCCCATCCAGCGAGACGTGTCGAACAGATAAAAATCATGCAAGTCGGGCTGGGCGGATTTGAACCGCCGACCCCATGTCCCCCAGACATGTACGCTAAACCCCTGCGCTACAGCCCGAAATATGAATCAGATATGTGCGTTCGCACTTGCAAGAACATAGCATAGAAGCTATCCAGTGTCAACAAATCCGATTGGCAAAGAATGCTCTCCGTTTTATGGTTTTTACCACCAAATATGACATAAGCATGGGTAGTTTGGGAGTACTCAAGGCTGGTAATGTTGGATTATTTACGTGATTATTATAGTTGTATCTTTAATATTATGTAAATAATAACACACTATTGACACAAGTTTTGGATTACAATATGCTTTGCACGATACAGAAAGTATTGAAGCGGTACATTGAGTATGTTTAGCACATACATGTATTTGGGTTTAAACGCTTTATAGGTAGGAGAATTTCGATGATATTTCGCCACTATACATCAAAAAAGTCTTTGCTCAGCAGGCATTTGAATGATATGATGCATACCATGAACAAGTCGAATAAATTATGTATTGGCATCATGTTGATGTTACTTATGATGGGAAATCTATTTGCTTTTCAATTTTCACCGTTAGAGCAAGAATTTTCACCGTCAGGTCCAAACAGTACCAAAACATACACTATTGTAAATGACTCGAATGACACCATAGCTGTTGAAATAACCGCATTAACAAGAGATATGGATGTTAACGGAAAGGAAATCAATCAGACCGCCGCAGCTTATTTCTCGATAGTCCCGAGCAAGATTCTTGTAAGGCCGCAAAATTCCCAGATAGTTCGTGTGCAATATAGGGGTCCTCAATCAGTTCCTACCGAAATGGCATTCAGACTCCGGGCCGAACAGCTCGAATATTCTCAGGGTCGTGTCACAACAGGACAGAGCATGTTCAACTTCCTTTATGTTTATACCACAAGCCTTTATGTCACTCCCTCTCGTTCGATACCCCGTGTTGTCGTTGAATCTGTCGTACCGAAAATCACCAGTGACGGCCGTCAAGTGATGAATATCACTGTTACCAACACCGGGACGGTCCATCAGATTCTTAATGGTGTGACTATTGAGGTCATCGATAATTCTACCCGACAAAGTGTGCTGTATGAAAGCGGTGCACTCGGATTCGTAAATGGTCTGAATTTACTTGCCGGAAAAACAGTTACAGTGGAAGCGGTCTGGCCTTCCAATTTTACTTTTCCAAAGAATCTTGTAGGAGCTGAAAAATCATTTACTGCCAAAATTAATTATTCCAATTAGATTCGCAGGTACATATTCAATAGAAGGGTTCCATGAAGGCTCCTACTAAAAAGCGACTCTTAGTCCTGATGGCAATCCTATTGCTGATCATAGTAGTAATTCTTTTGCTTCTCAGCGTTTGCAGGACTCCAGTTCCTGTTGAGCCCGTTGTAAGAGTAGAACCAGAGATTTCCCAATTCCCGATTGTTCACATCGAGACACCGCTACCGGTCGCAACGGAACCTGCCGTAATTATTGTTGAAGAGGTTGTCGAAGAACCGGTTGTTGAGATTATTGTTCCCGTGGTTCAAGAACCCGAGATCGAAGAGATCGCAGTCGCTTTAGCAACACCGTATCCTGAACCGGAAGCAATACCCGAAGTCCCAATCATTCCTGTAGTCGAACCCGAACCGGTCGTGGAAATGATCTATTACAGTGAACCTGAAGAAGATTATGATCCATGGGCGGATTTCTACATCGCCGGCGAAGAAGATCTGACGATTTTTGATGAAGGCAATTATTATGTGTCGCTGATGGTCAATGAGGAATACACGGGGGAAATCGAGACCATGTTCGGTATTGACGAAATTTCGGTCAATGCACAAGAGTTACAGGCCTTAGTCAGTGCCCTTTTGATTCCTAAGATCCGAAGCGAGTTGTTTGAACAAGGCTTCGAAACAATTCCGATGACATATCTGAACGAACTCGGGATCGCAACCAGATACGATTACCAATTATTCCAATTGCACATGACATTTCCTTCTGATTTGATGCCTTTACGGATCATGTCAGTCGCAAACGTCGCCCCGATCCGTTACAGCTCATACGGAATGACCGGTACTGTCCGTCTTGAACCGGCTAAGTTTTCGTGGTTCGCCAACCTTTCGATTTATTCGGTTATCAATTCGGTACGTGATCCTTTGCTGAACACTTGGAGATTCGATACCACTAACCTGTTTAGCATGCAGGTGGCGAACAAGCTTTCAATACTCGGCGTAGCCGTTGATTTCAATTATTCCGTGAGCCTGAGAAGTGCGCTTGACACCTCCGTCACTCCTTTTGCATTGAAGGACTACGTAAATTTCCAAGGATTCCAAGGGTACTATGATTTTACCGACAAGAGCTTGCGTTTCATATTCGGTAATGTCAACGATTATCTTGGATTCTCAACCAATTCGTTCGGTTTCGCATTGGAGAAAAAATATTCTTACGGATCGGTGCTACCGAAAAATCACCAATACCAATATGAAGTGATATTGGAAGAACCGGCAACCGTAGAGATTTTCATCAATGATAAGACCGTCTATAAACGGTCTTTGCAAGTCGGGACCTACAGATTCAAGGATTTTATTTTCTCCCAAGGGGCAAACTATGCACGGATAGTAGTGACTTCCGCTGCTGATCCGACACGTGTAAAAGAATATTTCTTTGATTTGGGATATGATTCGCGCCTGATGTCCAAAGGCGACAGTCTCTATTCGATGAGCCTGACATTCGATAATTACAACCTGTTTGATTTTTCAAAAGATCTTTTTGCCGGAGATTTCGCTACCATCGGAACGACTACTTGGAACAATCTGAAGAGCTTGTCGTTCAGGCTATACCAGCAAGCTGGAATAACACATGAATTTACCGGTTCGTATGACGCTTCGATTTCCCTTAATGCTGTCCATCTTGGTCTTTCAGGAATTTTGGCCACAACCATAGGTCCGTTCAACGGATTGTTCAATACGAGCTTGAGTTCAGCGTTGGGAGCCGGTTTCAGGACCCAGGTTGATTATCGTGTTTCATTACCGGAAGGATTTTTCCTTAACTCTTTGGAAACTTCAGTAGGATTCGAATCAAAAACATATTCTTCGAGCCTTAATCCGTCACCGGGTAGCGGTGCTTCGGCCGGGATGGTATCTGCCAATCTCTCAACCTCTACGCAATTGCTCGAGAGGGTCCGCCTTTCATTATCCGGGAACATGAACTGGAGGCTTGATGAGACGACACCTACGTGGAGAGTTAATCTCGGTACCGGTTTTTCATTGATCAAAAACCTTTCCGTTTCAGGAAGCATCAGCCTAAATTCTGTTGTTGGAGGACCACCGCAAGTACGGGGACAGGTAGGTGCAAATTATTCATTCTCACCCGAATTTGGTGTTTCTTTGTCTTCTGATTTGCAAAATGCCAATTATATTTCAACTTCATGGAAGCCAAAAATCGGACAAAATGGAGCGCTTCAATTCTCATTAAGCGCCATTGACTTGACAGATCCTCTCGATCACCAGGGATCATTGAGTTACACCTACAGCTCTCCCTTGGCCGGATTTACGTTCAGGCAAAATTACAGCTCAAAATTCCAGAGGTTCTCGACGAGTCTTTCATTATCGACATCATTCGCCTACGCTCGGGGATTGCTTGGGATGACTCGTTCGATCTCGGACAGCTTCTTGCTCGTGAAAACCGGTGGCGAGTTGGCCAAAGGAAATCTTGCAGTCACAAAAACAATGTCGAGCCAACCGATCGAACTGCCTTTGTTCCTCTCGACGGGAACTTATGCTTCGATTACTAGCCATCAGGTAAACAATGTCGTGGTGTATGGAGTTGGAGAATCAATGATGGGCAGCGGTGAATCGTTTACCTACGATTTCATCCCACGTCCGAACCAAGGTTTTACAGTCCGTTTGGTTACCGACCCGTCGTATACGGTGGTGTCCACGCTGCTTCAGAGTTCCGCATTGGCATATACGCGATATACTGCCCCGATCGCTAAGGTCGAATACTTTGAAGACGGTTCCGAATACCTCGTAGAAGATGAAGCATTGTACCTATTCACCGATGAAAATGGATTCTTCTTCCTCAGCGGAGTGAAACAGGGTTTGTATGAATTCGAACTCTATCTTCCCCAAAGTACGGAGGACGATCCTCCTCTGAGGATCAGATTCTCAGTCCAACCTGACGAGGACGAAGAAAAACGTGTGTACGTGCTTGAAACCTTTGACGCCGCTAGGGTTGCGTTGGATCTCGAGTATGAGCAATTCTTGATTTCTTTGGACGAACCATTGCCCGAAGGGTACCAACCGATCTTGGATGAAGACGGAATATATCACCTCGAAATCGAGCAAAGTCTCGATGAATTGGAGTTCTGGGATGATTATTATCCGAAACGGTTGTTGAAAGATACCGTAACGCTCGTTGAAGAGGATACAGGTCCGCAAATACGGTTGTTCTCAGGCGAAGTCAACGCATTGCAGCGGATGCGAGCTGTTCGGGAGCCCAGATTGGTTGAATTATCGGATCTCAGCGAAATCAACAGGGATCATTTAGACTACATCTTACCGGATGTGAAAACCCAAGGCGTACTATTCTTTGCAGCCCCTGCAACAGAGGCCACTATTACGACAGCTGCCCCGTAACCAAAGCCTGTTCACTTGATACGAATATCGATAAAGAGTACAATGTCAGACATGCGAAGCGAGTTGATCGAAGAGATTCTTACAGTCGAATCGGAAGCTGAAAAAATAGTAACCCAAGCAAAAGAACAATGCCGCAAAAACCTCCAGATTGCCCATGAAACTGGTGAACAGTTTCTACGTACAGTCTCTGATCAAGAACGTTCGCTACGGTTCGAGAAAATTGAGAGAATCCAAGCCGAATCGAAAGAAAGAATTGAACGGTATCGTGTGGCAGCCGAGACTTCGCTCAAAGATACCGAAGCCTACGATGAAATCGTGAACAGAGCCTCGGCCCGGTTAATGAATCTCCTGTGTTCATCAAAATGTATCGGTGAAGGACCTGCCAAATGAGCAGCCCTGTGAAACGTTACGGCTTCATCAACGCAAAACTTAGAGCAAGAATCGGATCGATGATAAGTGACGAAAAAGCCGAAATGTTGCTGCGATCCGGTTCGTTGGAAGAATTCCTCCAGCAATTGAAAGATACTCCGTATGCAATGCTATCAGAAGAATACGATAAGACAGGCGATATCCAACATCTTGAATCGCTGTTATTCGCTAGGGAAGTGGAGCTTCACAAGGAAGTCATCCACTATTTCGATGGTGACCATGCGGCTTTGGTAATGGCATTGACAGCTAAACTTGAGATCGAGAATTTGAAGGCGGTGTTGCGCTTGTTTTTCAGCAACACGGTAAAACGCCAGAACATTGATTTTCGGTTCGGTTATCTCTATCAGGGTCCGATCGTTTCTAAGATAGACTGGACCCAGATAGCAAACGCCAATAATTTTCAGGAAGTGCTTTCAGCATTGCAGGGCACTCCTTGTTATGAAACGATTTCCGGGTTTGATCCCGAAAGCTTTGAGCAAGAGGGATTGTTCTATCTTGAAACAGCGATAGATACTTGTTGGTTCAAACACCTTCGGCAAGCAGTATTAAAAATGCCTAAGCAGGACCGTAGGTTGCTCACTTCGGTGCTTGATACGGATGCAGATCTGAAGAATATCATTAATCTTGTCCGCTTCGGTTGGGCGTATCGTCTTCCTTCCGATAGATTGCGTTCGATCATGTTTGACGGCGGTTCTATCCGGCAGTTCAAAGAATTCGAAGAATTTCTAAAGGCCGAAGCGGAGCAACGTTCACCGCTAGCTTTGATACGACGTCGTTTTCCGAAATTTGCTTCTCAACTGACACAGCGTCAATTGGACAGCACATCGAATGAGCATTTGATCTTTGAGGTCGAGCATCATCTTGGTTCGTTACGGAAAAAGGAGTATAGGAAGATGTTGAGGGGCGATCCGTTTACGATCGGCACGGTGTTAGCATATTTCTTTCTTTGTGGACGCCAGGATGCCATGATACGCTCGATGTTGAACGGACTGTATTACGGTTGGAGTTCCGAAGCGATCAGGGAGTATGCGCTATGAGTTTGTTTACCATTCCAATGAAATTACTCACAGCTGTCGTGTTGGAGAGTAAAAGTAGCCTTGTGGTCCAAAAACTCCTTGAGTTAGGCTTGCTCGACTTTATCAAGGTAGAAACTCTAGCAAGCGAACTGACGGAAAAGCTTACATCCGTCCGTCGGGGTAACACAACTACTCAACTATCTGATATGAGGACAAGGATCGAAGCCTTGTACCGGCAGTTGGACGTACCTGTTCCCGGATATGACCGGTTGGACCTTCAGAATCTTCAAGCTCTTGATTGGCAAGCGTATCAGAAGTTCCTTGATGATATCGCTTCGGATCTGCAAACGATGAGAGAACGTCAAAAAGATATGAATCACGCTCTCTTGCGATTCGGTGAGTTGCTTCAATACTGCAATGAAGGGAAACTCCAATATCTTGATATCAGGGTAGGGCGTGCAGAACGAGGTGATCTGGAAACACTGGAACAGCGCCTGGCATCGTTCGCTCACCTGATACTCGACGGTGGCAAAGAAAAGGATACTGTAGTATTGACCCTCAGGAGGGATGGAAGCCAAACGAGTGCCCTCCTCGATAAATTCGGATGGGTCGAAAGTGTTAAGGTAGCACAACAGCGCGATGCGTTGAAGCGTCTTACAGCTGAATTGCAGGTAAAAAAAGACACTTTAACCGCTGAAATTGACAAGATTAAGGTAACCATACAGGAACGTATCGGTAAAGAACGACTTCACCTTGACACGATGTGGTGCAATGTGCGTATGCATGAGCTCATAGGGCAGATCGAAGAGAATTTTTCTCATACGCGGAATACGACGATATTCTCAGGGTGGGTTCCTTCGCAACATGCCGCATTGTTGGAAGAGGGCATCAGGAATGCGAGTGAAGGGCAATGTGTAATCGAATGGATCGATGCCAAAGCGATGCCCCGTAAAGAGATTCCGGTTGCCGTTCAGGACATCCCCGCCCTGTCTCCTTTTCAAAAGATTGTCAACAATTACCACATCCCGGAATACGGGACGATCAACCCAACACCGTTTGTCGCTATCACCTATCTGGCGATGTTCGGTTTAATGTTCGGCGATGCCGGACAAGGCTTGGTGATTGCCTTGATCGGCTTGTTGGGCTTACGGTATTACAGACGTAAGGGCGAGAAGGCTGGTGAAGGTAAGATGATCACCAGCAATCTCAGTCGTCTGTTCGTGTATCTCGGATGCGCATCAATCATTGCAGGAATCTTATTCGGCTCTTATTTCGGATTTCCCTTATTCAAGCCGCTTTGGTTCGACTACCATTCAGCGGTGATGGGAAACAGCGGTCATAGCGACGCACTTGCCCATGATGTGTATTGGGTGTTGGGCTTGACGATAAAATTTGGTATCGGGGTGATCGGCTTGGGTTTGGTCCTTAATTGGATCAACCTGATTAAGAAGAAAGCTTGGTTTGTTCTGGTATTTGACAAGAATGGCATAATTGGCGGTTGGATGTTTGCCATCGGTGTATGGGCTGCGACCTTTTTTGTGCAATCGGGATACAAAACATTTCCTCAAGGGGTCTTTTTGCCGATCGCTATCATAATTCCTGCAATCGCCTTGTTGGCCAAGGTACCGGTCCATCATGCGATTGAACAACGAAATGACGCCAAATCTGAAAAAAGCCTCGGATCGCTCATCATGGATTCCATTATGGAATGGGTAGTGGATATGTTGGAAATATTTTCGGGATTCTTGGCAAATACCCTATCGTTCATGCGGGTGGCGGGGCTCGGTATCGCTCACGTGAGCTTGATGGCGGCATTCGCACAAATGGCTGATTTGGTGGAAAATACTGTCGGGAAGATTGCTATTATGGTACTTGGCAATGCCCTTGTTATTGCTCTGGAAGGATTGTCTGCAGGAATCCAGTCATTACGATTAAATTATTACGAATTCTTTTCCAAGTATTACACCGGGAAAGGGTTTGCATATAATCCGGTCGCCTTGCATCCTCATGGAGGAAAGGCAAAGTAACCGTTATTTGGTATATACGTGTTAGGAGGGTTCATTGTGACCACAAGAGTATTTAGAAAAAGACTTGGCCTCTCATTTTTAGCCACAGCTATCGCACTTGTTCTTTCCGCCTTTGTCTTTGCTCCGCCATTGTTCGCAGCTGAGACGACAGTGTTGGAAAAGGCAGCCGATCCGCAATTGAAGTGGGTGGTGATAGCCGCAGCGATCGCATTCAGTGTAGGGGCTATCGCAGCCGGAATCGCAATCAGCAATGTCGGTTCGGCAGCCATGGGGGCAATCAGTGAAAAACCTGAGATTGCATCGCAAGCATTGATTTTCATTGCTTTGGCAGAAGGTCTGGTCGTATTCGGATTTATCACTGCTTTGATGATATTAGGGAAGATATAGGCTTAAGGCATGAAGTATTATGTTATCGGAGATGAAGATACCGTTCTAGGATTCTCGTTGGTGGGAACGCAAGGAAGCGTGGCCACCACTACTGAACAGGTGCAAAACGCTCTTTCGAAGGCTTTGGAGAATAAAGAGTACGGAATTATCATCATAACCGAAGACCTTGCCAATATGATCCGTCCCATAGTCGATCGGTATCTCTTTACTGAAACGTTTCCGTTGATTGTGGAGATTCCGAATCGATTCACCCGTGGGAAATCGAAAGATCTCCGCGCTTTGGTGAATGAAGCGATAGGAGTTTCGTTATGAACAGTACTGAAAGTTCACCATTATTAGACGGTATTATCGAACACGCTAACGAACAAGCCAAGAAGCTCATGGAAACTTGCCAAGACCAGATCGCCCGGTTGAATTCCGATTATGAGCAAAAAGCGGAGGCGATTCGACAGGCAGAACGACGGTTGTTGGATCAACAACTGAAGGATATCCAAAAACGAGAAGAAGCCCAATTGCGTAATCTACAGAGAAAGAAAGCCCTTTGGCAAAGTGATCGGATCAAGATCGATACCTTGGCGATGGTAGCGAAAAAGATGTCAGCCATGGTGGGAACTCCCGAGTACGACGAGGTATTGGTCGGATGGATTGCCGAGGCCGTCGTTGGATTGAATCGTGGAAAAGCGGTGGTGAGCAGTTCGTTCAAGGAACATATTACCGAAACTATGCTTGAAAAAGCGATCGCGTTGGTAGAGAAGACAATAGGAAAGAGAATCGAATTAACGGTGTCGCCTGAGCCGATATCTTCTCAGGGAGTTGTGGTTTCGAGTATCGATGGCAAGGTTGTGTACGATAATCGGGTTGTAACCAGGATCGAACGGTACAAAAGAGATTTGAACGATGTGGTGGAAGGTGATGCATGCAAGATAGGATAGTAGGACAAGTTCAGCGCGTAAATGGCCCGGTTATTACGGTCAAAGGCATTACCGACGCTATGATGATGGAACTTGTTAGTGTGGGGGAGCAACGGCTGGTCGGCGAATTGGTCAAGCTCTCGGGGACACGGGCTATTGTCCAAGTATATGAAGATGCGACAGGAATTGCTCCTGGAGACAATGTGTACGGGACGGGTATGCCGCTGTCGGTTGAGCTAGGGCCGGGAATCATCGGTACTATATACGATGGTATCCAGCGTCCGTTGGAAGAATTGCGCCTTGCAGGCGGAGACTTCATCAACAGAGGCATACAGCGCCCTTCGCTAAACAGGAATAAGAAATGGTCTTTTCATCCGTTGGTTGCTGTCGGAGATACCGTTTTCAACGGTGTTACGATAGGAACCGTGGTTGAAACGGAACGGGTACTTCACAATATCATTATTCCGCCGACAACATTGCCAAAAGGGCAAAGTGCTCAAATAGCCGAAATCGTCACTGACGGAGACTATACGGTCGATGATACGATTTGCAAAATCAAGACCGGTGAAAATATCATCGAGTTGTCGATGATGCATCGCTGGCCGATCAGGATTCCACGGCCGGTCAAGGACAGAAAACCCCTCAGGCTTCCGCTCATTACGGGACAACGGGTAATCGATATGCTTTTTCCGTTGGCCAAAGGTGGGACGGTTGCGATCCCTGGAGGATTCGGAACCGGAAAAACCATGACACAACATGCCATAGCCCGTTGGTGCGATGCCGATATCATCGTCTATATCGGATGTGGAGAACGGGGAAATGAAATGACTGACGTGTTGCGGGAATTTCCAAAACTCATCGACCCGAGAACCGGCAGATCGCTCATGGAACGTACCGTTCTCATTGCAAATACTTCAAATATGCCGGTTTCGGCACGTGAGGCGAGCATCTATACCGGTATTACTTTAGCAGAATATTACCGTGACCAGGGCTTCCATGTAGCCATCATGGCAGACTCGACTTCACGTTGGGCTGAGGCGTTGCGGGAACTTTCCGGTCGAATGGAAGAAATGCCCGCGGAAGAAGGTTTTCCTGCCTATTTGCCGACGAGGATTGCCGAATTCTATGAACGAGCCGGTTATATGGAAACCCTCAACGGGAAAAAAGGTTCTGTTTCGGTCATAGGCGCCGTGTCGCCTCCCGGTGGGGACTTTTCAGAGCCGGTGACCCAACATACGCGTCGATTCGTGAGATGTTTCTGGGGACTTGACCGTTCGCTGGCCAGTGCGCGTCACTATCCTGCAATCAGTTGGCTGGAATCCTATAGTGAATATGTTGATGACGTATCGGCATGGTGGGACGAGCATAGTGAAGGTTCGTGGAAAGAAAACCGGACAAAGATCATGGATTTATTGCAGCGTGAGGTACGATTGCAACAGATCGTCAAATTGGTCGGACCCGATGCATTGCCTGATAGCCAGAACTTTATTTTGGAAGTATGCACATTGTTCAAGACAGCGTTTTTGCAGCAAAATGCATTTGATGAAATCGACCGTTATTCGACTGTCGAAAAACAGGTAAGGATGCTCCAATTGATTTTGTCTTATTGGGATTTTGGATCCGAAGCAATCAAGAAAGGCGTCACCATGGTGAAAATCAGACGGCTGAAAGTAGTGCAGGACATCGCAAGGATGCGTTTCAACATCGATAATGACAATATTGCTGAATTTGATCGGATCGCCCTCCGTCTGGAACGTTCGCTGACACAATTGGGAGGAATCTATGAAGACTGACCATATCATCGGTTCCCCGATAGATCGCCAATTACTCAGCGGCAGGGAATATGTAGGGGCGGATCGGATCGACGGTCCACTCGTATTCATGCGTAACACGCATCCGATCGGATACGGGGAATTGGTCCAATGCATCGACACAAAGAATGAGGTGCGTACCGGACAAGTCCTTGATACCGCTGATGATGTGGTGGTAGTACAATTGTTCGAAGGGACTGCGGGACTCACGCTTCCGGGAACGAGGATGAGGTTCATGGGAGAACCTTTGACGTTGGATGTGTCCGAACAGATGCTCGGCCGTGTGATGAACGGTCTTGGCAATCCGCGAGACGGTGCGATCGCTCCGAAAGGAGATGGCGAGCGAGATGTGAACGGATTGCCGGTAAATCCGACTTCTCGTGAATATCCCAGGGATTTCATCCAGACGGGCATTTCCGTGATTGATGGGTTGACGACCTTGATCCAAGGTCAGAAACTACCGATTTTCAGTGGAAACGGCCTTCCTCACAACCAATTGGCAGCGCAGATAGCTCGACAAGCGAAAGTTCGGGGAGGTATCCAGGATTTTGCCATTGTCTTTGCAGCGATGGGAGTCAAATACGACGTGGCGCGTTTTTTCATCGATAGTTTCGAACAGTCAGGGGTATTGGACAATGTAGCGTTATTCTTGTCTCTGGCTGACGATCCTTCGATCGAACGGATCATCACTCCGAGAAGTGCGCTCACACTGGCAGAACATTTGGCGTTCGAAAAGGGAAAACATGTGTTGGTAATTATGACAGACATGACCAACTATTGTGAGTCATTGCGTGAGATATCCACGTTACGCGGAGAGATACCTTCAAGGAAAGGATATCCAGGATATCTTTATTCAAACCTTGCCGAGTTGTATGAACGTTCGGGTAAAATTTCAGGTAGGGATGGGTCTATCACCCAACTTCCAATCCTCACTATGCCAAATGATGATATCGGTCATCCGATACCTGATTTGACCGGTTATATCACGGAAGGCCAGATCGTATTCGACAGGGAGATGCATGGGAGAGGAATATATCCGCCTATTAACGGATTGCCATCGCTTTCACGCTTGATGAAAGACGGAATCGGAGAAGGAATGACCAGGGATGATCATCCGCATTTGGCAAACCAACTTTTCGCGTCATACAGTCATGTGAAAGATGTTCGCAATCTCGCTTCAGTTATCGGAGAGGAAGAATTGACCACGCTAGACCAACAATATTTGGAGTTTGGTGATTTTTTCGAAAAGCGATTCGTCAATCAATCATACATGGAAGAACGGACGATAGAGGAAACCCTTGATTTGGGGTGGAAAGCGTTATCGTTGTTGCCTTCGGAAGAATTGCAACGGGTAACGGAAGAAGAGCTGGAACGCCATTACCGGAGCTAGCATGCAGAAACACGTCGCACCGACAAGAAGCAATCTCCTCAGACTCAACGATGAATTGAAATTCGCCAGTCTCGGTCGGGACCTCCTCGACCAAAAGCGTAGTATTCTCGTTGTTGAATTGCTTACGTTGGTCGACCAGGCTGTCGATTATCAGGGCAGGGTAGACAAGGCGTTGGGAAAAGCCGAGCAATCATTGCAGAAATCTATCATGGAGATGGGAAGGCTTAAAGTGGCGAATCTATTCGGGGCTATCGATATTCGTTCATCGATCAGATTAAGTGAGCGTAAGGTGATGGGCGTCAGGCTTCCTCAGGTAGAGACGACCTATAGCGGTGATGGTCCATTTTTCAGTCCTGAAGGGATTACCCTGTCGGTAGAACAATCGTTGGTCGATTATCGCGAGGCACTTGAATTGATGGGAAGGCTTTCGCAACTGAAGGTTTCCATCATGCGTCTTGCCCGCGAGGTAAAAAAAACGATCAGGAAGGTGAATGCGCTGGAGAAGATTGTGATCCCGGATCTTCGGGAGACAGTTGCCTTCACTCGTGCTAGAATTGAAGAGTCTGAACGTGAAAACTTTATCCTCATGAAAATGGTCAAGGATCGGATGGAAAAATCGAGCGATCAGAACCAAACAAGGAAAGAATGATGACAGAACCGTTTCGAAGCATACTTGTCTATCTTGATGGATCGGAATCTTCAGTAACTGCCGCGATGGCGGCAATTGCTCTGGCAAAGCGACTTTCGGCGACACTGACGGCGATGTACGTGATCAATACCCAGGCATTGAATGATTTGGTGAAAGCACGTATCTTTGTCGATGTTGAAGAAATCGAATTCCGGCAAGATCTTGAAGGAGACGCGGAACGATATCTTCGGCATGTCCGTAAATTGGGACAACAGAAGAACATTGAAGTGCAAACGGTGAAATTGGAAGGTAGTGTCCATACATTGGTGAGAAACTACCTGAGGGATAATAATATCGACTTGCTCGTACTCGGCGGGATTTCACAGATCCACAGCAGGCGGGATGAATTGATGAGTGAAACGGATCGAATGATGAGGACGGCTCCTTGTCCCGTACTGATAGTCAGGGATGATGAGAAAATTTGGGATATGTTCGAAGAGATGCCCGATGCAGTTGTGGGAGGAATAGTATGACGTTGATGGATGTGTTGGATAAAAATCTCATTCAAGTCCCATTGAAGCATTCGACCAAGGATGAAATAATCGCTGAATTGGTCGATTTGCTGGTTGCGCACCGTCCTGCTTTGGATCGAGACGGAATTCTCAAGGCGGTGATCGATCGCGAACGGATGGGTAGTACCGGTTTGGCGGATGGAATTGCCATTCCTCACGCAAAGACAGCTGCGATAGATCGAGTTTCCGTGGCAATAGGAATAAGTAAGGTTCCGGTCGATTTCAGAGCCCAGGACGGGAAACCATCCCAGTTTTTCTTTTTGGTGTTGGCTCCAGAAAAAGAATCCGCTGCCTATATCGAAATATTGGCTTCGATCGCACGGGCCACGGCTTCTCCTGTTTTCAGGAGATTGCTCTCGTCAGCCCGTAGCGCGGATGAGGTGGTGCGATTGTTTCTTGATTGATTCAATACCCGAGTTCTTCTCCCACTATCAGCACTGAAATCCTTCCGGGAATCGTCTGGTGGCCCATCACGACCATATTGGAACAGATGCCGGTATCGCACGTTCCAGTGGGTATGGCCATCAGATTCCTGTCATCACAGTGAGGAGCGATGCATTTGCCGCTTCGGACACAGGGCGTGTCTTTGGACAACCGCATGGCATTTGCCGGTCCTGCAATCTGTTTCACCCTGTCAACGGCTTCACGCAGCGAAGGGACGATCTTTTGCCATCCGGCGATAATTATTACTTTCTTGGGTCCGAATAGCATCGGAGCAACCCGATTGCTCGTTCCGTCGACAAGATACAATTCACCGTGTTCGGTGATTGCGTTGACACTGGTCAGGAACACATCAGCAGAAAATGCTTCTTTATAGCGTTCGATGCGTTGCTCGGGTGTCAATGATGCTTCATAACGATCGATAAGGCGATAGGCACCGCTTTTCACATGTTTAAGGGCTCCAGTTTCAACCAATGTCACCGATCCGCCGAGAGCGATCGAGTTTCCCTCTTCCAGCATTGTCATCAACAATGGGACGACATCCTGTGCCGTTGGCACAAAAGCGGCCTCCATATTGTTTTTGCGTAGGGTTGCCAAAGTACGGGCAATCGACATCTCTTTGATTTTATTTCTGTTAGCGTCCATGGCTTCCTCCGTTGCGACGCATTGTACTGTACTATTACGGCGAAGGCAACAAGTTTCCCTCGATGAAAATCCAATTACGGGTGGACAGCTTCACATTGGGAGCGTATCCTAAGAGCATGAACATTACTTTTTATGGTGCGGCCCGCTCTGTAACGGGTAGTTGCACATTACTAGAATGTGCCGGTAAACATGTTCTTGTCGATTGTGGATTGCCACAAGGAAACGATGAGAAGCGCTTCGGAGTTGAACTGCCCTTTACCGCAGCGATGATTGATTATGTGCTGTTGACTCACGCTCATATCGATCATAGTGGAAGAATTCCGCTTCTATACAAAGAAGGGTACAGGGGACCGGTCATCTGCACCGAGGCGACCGCCGATCTCTGTTCGATCATGCTTGCTGATTCGGGGCACATCCAAGAAATGGAGGTCGAGTGGCAAAACAGAAAACGGCGTCGCGCCGGCAAACCTGAGATCGATCCACTCTATTCGGTCGAGGATGCGAAAGCTGCTTCAGATTTGTTCCAAGGTTTTCAATACGGACAAAAAATCAAACTCGATGAAAACATAGAAGTCCGGTTCGTTGATGCAGGCCATCTGTTGGGTTCTTCTTCTATCGAGGTTTGGCTGAGAGAAAAAACCCAGATTCGTCACTTGGTATTCAGCGGTGACGTGGGCAATCTGGACCAACCGTTGATAAACGATCCATCCTATTTGCAGGAAGCCGATTTCGTGATGATCGAATCAACCTATGGCGATAGGCTTCATGTTCGCAACCGGTTCTCTTCCCAAAAAGAGGCGACCCTCGGAAGAGCTGGAGAACTGGCCGCGATCATCGAAGAAACTTTTTTGCAGGGTGGCAATATTATTATCCCTTCATTTGCAGTCGGAAGGACCCAGGAACTGCTCTATTTGCTGCGGTGTATCATTGAGCATGATCTTGTTCCGTCGTTCAAAACGATACCGGTATTTCTTGACAGTCCATTGGCTATCGAGGCGACTCGGGTCTTTTCTCGAAACATGGAAGGCTATTTCGATGAAGAAGCGATGCGCCTTGTGGAAAAAGGTGTCAACCCACTGATCTTTTCTTCTTTGACCACAACGGTTACAGCCGAAGAATCCAAGGCGTTGAACGCACGAAAAGAACCTGCGGTGATCATTTCCTCAAGCGGGATGTGTGAAGCAGGAAGAATAAAGCACCATTTGAAACACAATTTATGGAGAAGGGAAAGTACTATCGTATTCAGTGGATACCAAGCGAACGGAACCTTGGGGCGCTCTATACTCGACGGAGCTGAAAAGGTAACGATATTCAGCGAACAAATCGATGTCAGGGCGAAGATAAGGCGGCTTGAAGGAATCAGCGGTCATGCAGACCAAGATGGATTGATCAAGTGGTTGAGTCATTTCGGTAAACGTCCGCAACAGATTTTCATCGTACACGGCGAAGAAGATGTCGCACAATTTTTTGCAGGGTTCGTCACTTCCAAGTTGCAAGTCCCGGCATGGGCACCCGAATCGGGTCAGAGTTTTGATCTGTTGTCGAAAGAATACGTATCACAGGTACCAAAGGTAATCGTGGCCCCAGGGGAGAAAGAGTTGCATGTTGCTTATGGCCAACTCACCTCAGCGTTGGCATCTCTTGACGCTATTGTGCAAAGGATGCGCGAGCACGGGCAGCAACTACCCGCTGATGATGATGGCAAGACCGCATTGCGATTATCAAACGCGGTGTTGAGGTTAGCTGCCGATATCGATGCGTTGCGTTCACGATGGGATGGAACCGACGGAGAACCATCAGAGTAAACTTGTCTGGATAATCATCCATATTCCGGATACGCCAACAAATCCGTAGACAATCTTTTTCAGAAGCTCTTTAGGTAATCTCTCGAAGAGTTTCCTCCCAGATAATGTGCCAATGGCCATACCTGCCCATCCGATGCCGATGAGCGGGACGTGAGCCGGACTGATTGCATTGTTCAGTACGCGAACCACGATGGTGATGACACTCGAGATGAAGAAATATGATTGTATCGATGCGAGATATGATCGTTTTTCTTCGAGCGATGCCATGAGATAGATGGCGACCGGCGGACCTGCAATCCCGAACAGTCCGTTGCCGATACCCGAAATCAATCCTGTTATTGCAGCGGTGCGTACAGATCGCTTGATTTTTATGCTCCTGCTAAACTTAACGGTGAATATTGAAATGACGACCAGCATAATTCCTAACATGATAGTCAATACCGGTTGGGACATGTCGATGGTGAGCTGGGTAAAAATAATGCTGCATGCGATCGAAACTATTAATAAAGGTCCGATTATCTTCCATTCGATATGGTTCCGATAAGCGATCGAAAGGTAAAGAGTACTTCCGCTGGCAATGATTAATGAGAGTGTGACAGCAGTTGAGAAAGGAAACAACAGCGGAAAAACAATCATGGCGACTATCGGGAATCCGAAACCGATGTTCGTTTGCAAAAACGCTCCGCAAACCGCTGTCAAGAATACCCACAGCATATTCGATATCATGTACTTCATCATAGCAGGGGATGCGCTTTCATGGTATACTTTTTTCGAACATTGCTGGAGGTTGAAATGGTACTATTGGCAATCGGTGCGCATCCTGATGACGTCGAGATCGGAGCGTTTGGAACGTTGGCTAGATTCGTGAATCGCGGGGATAAAGTTGTTATTTGCAGCGTGACCAATGGGAATTTGGGACATGCCTCGATCGAGCCAAACAAATTGAGAGTCAAAAGGATGGCCGAAGGTGCCACTGCTGCGAAGGTGATAGGGGCTACATTCTGTACTCTGGATGTGAACGACACGTTTCTGGACAGCAAAGATCCCGCTACCAGATTGAAGATGACCGAACTTATCCGTTCTGTCAGGCCGCAGATCATCATCACTCACGATAGGGATGATTACCATGACGATCACATCGAGACCAATCGCCTTGTCCATCACAGCTTACTACAAGCCGGGTTATCCCATGTTGCTACCGGGCCTCCACCGTTGGAAGAACCGGTGATCGTCTACTACATGGATAAGGTCGGCGGGGGAGCTTTTCTCCCTACGGATTATGTTGACATAACAGAAACCTTCGAATCGAAAGAACGAAGTCTGGCTTGCCACGCCAGCCAATGCGAATACCTGATGGAACATGACGGTCTCAATCTGCTCTATGCCGTCCAAGTCCTTGCAGAATACAGAGGACTGCAATGCGGGGTCAGATATGCTGAGGCTTTCAAATTAAGTGACCGCCATCCCAATTTGTCGATGAGGGTTTTACCCTGACATGGATATCTATTCAAGCGAACACCGTAGCCAATTGATGGCTCGGATTCACGCTCGAAATACCAGTTGCGAATTACTGATGCGGAAACACCTGTTTTCTTTGGGGTATCGTTATCGGCTTCACTCCAAGAGATTGCCCGGAACACCGGATATAGTGCTTCCAAAATACAAGACCGTAATTTTTATCCATGGCTGTTTTTGGCACGGGCACAGCGATTGCCCGATATTCAGAGAACCGAAAAGCAATATGACTTTTTGGCGTAAAAAGATATTGGCCAACAGTGTTCGCGATGCAAAAGTGATCGGTAAGCTTGAGATGGATGGTTGGAAAGTGATTGTGGTGTGGGAATGCGAATTGCGAAGAAAGTCCGTCAGAGATAAAACACTTGCCGGAATCGTGAACGAAATCCAGGATATTACCTCATTGCCCGGAGATACGATGTAAAGGATTCTATTGTGAGCGGGGCCGATCCTTCGTAATGGTTGTTGATATTTACGTATACTACCCGGTCACCTTGGAGGATTCTGGTAACAGACCGGGCAATTTGGGCTAAATCGTCGTCTTTGGGTTGTACCCTGCGGTCCCAATTGCCTCCCGTTAGTACTTCAATTCCACTGCGATCATCCCCATGCAGCCGGATACACACGGTTTGGCCCAAATCCTCTTCATAGCGATCAAGGAGTGCGGCAACGGAGTCCATCCAATAACCTTCGATGAGGACAGGGCAGATGTTACGCTGCCGAAGAAATGAAAACCATATCGAATCAATCCACCTTGGGTTGCGAATTTCTATAGCATACGGCAAATCAGCGGGAACCGCTTCAAAAAACTTATGTAATTGATCCATGAACAGAGCCCGGGAAGTCATTTTGGTCCTATTTAGGTATTCGAATTGAAACATGAGCAGGCCGATTTTAGCATGTATCGGATAAAGTGCGTCCCAGAATGAATTGAACAGTTCGATATCTAGAAACGCTTCGTTGCGTATCAATTGTGAATTCTTAGAATAATGGTGGGTGAGGGTCAGCGCGTTGGGGCATTTGATGGTAAATCTGAATTCCTCACCGGTTGATTGATCATATTCTTGTACGGTTTCGGCTTTCGGCAGCCCGATCGAACGTTTCCCCAATGACCAGAACCATTGATCCACTTCAACGCTGTTATACTTTTTGGCATATTCCTTAAGGAAATTCTCTTCCGATCCCGGAGGATATACCAGGTATTCCCAAGATGGGTACTTCCATGAACATGTACCTATATAAAGCTTTTCCATGCAACAATTATACTTAAGTAAAGCGTACTCGTCCAGTTAATACTGTCCGAAGGCATCCGTTCACATGAGCGGGCCTAGGCGGAGTACTCAGTCGATCGGAGAAAATTCGAGTTTTGATCGTACTGCCAGATCATAGTAAGCATGAGCGTTCTTTTGGATGTGTTCGATTTCCTGTTCGGTAAGTTTCCTGGTTGCTTTCGCTGGTGTCCCCATGATCATGTGGCCGGCTGGAAAAGTTTTCCCCGGGGGAACGACCGACCCGGCGGCAACGATGCAATTATCCCCGATTGAAGATCCATCGAGGATGATAGAGCCCATGCCGATGATACAGTTGTTTCCGATGGTTGCCGAATGAACGATAGCAGCATGGCCTACGCTCACATTTGATCCGATGGTTACGGGTAGGTCTTTGCTCACATGTATGACACAGTTATCCTGGATATTGGAATAGTCTCCGATCGTGATTGACGAAAAATCTCCTCTTACGGTTGCATTGAACCATACTGAAGTGTATGCACCTACGTACACCTTTCCGATTATTGAAGCCGATGGGGCGATGAATGCCATTTTGCTGGTATCGGGGCTGTTCTGTTCGAATGAATATATCATCGGGTACCTCTTGACTGTTGCTATTTCCTATTTGATTGTAGTGAGGGATGACAAAGCTGTCAATTTGTCACTGTGATAGTCGGACGTAGCTTGTCAAGAGAAGGATTGGATATTACCATGTCAGAAAACAACGGGGGGTATGCGATGAATGTGAAGATAATCGGAATTACCGGCGGATCTGGTTCGGGAAAATCAACCATAGTGAAGAAAATTTCAGAAGTTGTATCCGATTTTGTCTTTATTCCTCAGGATAATTATTATTGTTCTGCAGAATTTATGAGTAATGAAAATATTACAGCGTTTAATTTTGACCACCCCGATGCCTTTGATACCAAATTGCTCCATCAGCACCTTTCACGATTGAAAGCTTCGCAATCGATTGAAATGCCCCAATACGACTTTGTCCATCACAGGAGAAAAGATCATCATATCCATGTCGATCCGAAGCCTTTGGTAATCATCGAAGGTCTGATGATATTACATGATAAAACCATACGTGATTTGCTCGATCTCAAATTATACGTTGACACCCCCGATGATATACGATTCATCAGACGTCTGCACCGAGACATCAATGAGCGGGGGAGAACCGTCGAATCGGTGGTGAAGCAATACTTGGAAGTAGTGCGTCCGGGTCATTTCAATTTTATTGAACCGACGAAAGAATTTGCCGATCTGGTAATTCCTGAAGGCGGTTACAATGAAAACGCATTGAATGTGCTGATAACGTTTGTCAAGGAATTATCAAAAAGCGTCTAGTGATTTAGATCGTCTTTTTCGTCTGGCTTGTGGCGTTTCGGGTTGCGGAATATTATATAACCATTGCGGATTTCTTTCCAACTGAACACGTCCGGAACAGGATCTGATCCCCCCATAAAGAATATGTGGGTACAACGAAAAATTCTGGCCAGCCCCATTATAGTTCCTTTAAAAATTCCATGGGTCCGGACAGCTTGTACCATATATGCCGAACATGTCGGACTATAAAGGCATGAAGGCGAAAAGAAAGGAGAAATGACAGCTCTGTACAAATGAGTTGGTAATAACCAGATTTCCCTGAAAATTGATTTTTTCTTCCGTTTTTCTTGGTTCACACGACTATTGTAGGCACCGGGGAGCATTCAATCAATATGCCATTGAAAAGCGGTAGAAGAAAAAATATTAAAATTATGAAAAATTATCATCTTTACCTTTGACTAACATATATGAAACTTGTTATAGTGGGTCGTCTTATGTGAATAAATGAATGGAGGGATACTTATATGGCAGCTGGAATTTCAAAGAACGCACGTCGTGAAGGTGAAAAGGTACTTACGAGTCGCTGGGGCGGAGCTATTAAAATGAAGTCCGTGTTCGAAAACGGTAAGTTGCGCCACATCGCATATTGCGAAAAAAGTGGAAATACTGCTCGCAAACCAAAAGACTTGATGTAAAATAGAATAATCACTTTAATTCTGGATGAACCTGTAATTCGCAGGTTCATTTTAGTTTGCGGATTTGTCTGGTAATACCCGTTAGTTTGATGTTATTATTCTTTGCGGTGGTGGGTAAGGAGCTCTCTGGTGTCTGAATCGGTGGATTCAATCGTTACTGTGAAGGCAGGCAAAGATAAACAACTCATCCGCCATCATCCCTGGGTCTTCAGCGGTGCAATCGAACCCGATTCCACATTACTGCAATCCTTAAAAGAGACTGTCGTCAGAGTAAAAAACTCTTACGGTCAATTCATTGCATACGGATGGTATGATCCTGAAAGTCATATACCGCTTCGTTTGCTTAGTTGGGAAGAACACATAGTTCCCGATAGTCAGTGGTGGATAGACACGACAATTAAAAGTGTCAAGCGTCGTTTTGAATATTTTGGTACAGTCCAAAAATCAACGAATGCGTTTCGGCTAGTACATGGCGAAGCAGATTTCTTGCCGGGATTTGCAATTGATTTATATGGTCAGGCTATTGTCGTGATCATTTCAGCACGGGTTGCTTGGGCACATCGGCACGTGATTATCACCACCTTACAAAAACTGCTCAATCCTGAGTTGATAATCGTTCAAACCGATACCGGTTTCACACGTTCTGAAAAAATACCCGACACCACAGAATACTATAGTAAAGGTAATGAAGTTTCCGCATTGCCAAATAACGAACCGATCATGTTTACAGAACATGGTCTTTACTATTCGTTTGAAGCTGGAAAAGGTCAGAAAAGCGGACATTTTTGTGATCAAAGAGAAAACCGGATGAAGATGGCAATGTATGCCAAAGATAAACGGATGCTTGATCTGTTTTGTTATACCGGAGGATTCACTTTGCAAGCCTTGCGCAAAGGGTGCAACATGATCGATGCCGTAGATTCTTCGGGGGCAGCGTTAGACCGGTTGGCTTCAAATATTCAATTGAATATACGGAAAGGTAAAATACACTGTAACTCGGACAAGCTGGTTACATTTCACCAGGCAGATGCATTTGAATTCTTACGTGAGGTAGCATGCGATACTTATGATATTATTGTTCTTGATCCTCCTAAATTGGCAAAGACAAAGTCACAAGTTGAAGGAGCTCAACGTGCATATAAAGATATTAACAGGTTAGCATTCGAAAAGGTAAAAACTGGAGGATTGGTTGCGACTTTTAGTTGTTCGGGAAGCGTCAGCAGAGAACAATTCAAGACCATTCTCTCTTGGGCCGCTAAAGATTCCGGTAAGGAAATCCAAATTATCGAGTCATTTTCCCAACCTCTTGACCACCCGATTCGATTATCCTTTCCCGAATCCGAGTATTTGAAAGGTTATTTGTTGAAAGTGCTGTAGAATTTTGTATAATTGAGTCAGGTTTTTTAAAATCCTGAATGATTACTTTCTTTATGTAATATTGGCTATGATTTGATTGACTTTTTGAAAAAGAATATTGATTATGAGGAGGAAGTGGTAGTTCAGTTATAAAAACAATGAAAAAATGTGTTTCAAATCTGTTAAACACGTTTTTTCTGTATCGGAAGATTTGACTTTATGTTATAGTGGTGATGTATAATGATTCAACAGAATGTCCATGAGGAGGAAACCCGTGAAACGTTTTTCAGGTAGTATTATCACAATAATGCTGGTAGCACTGCTTGCTTTCGCACTTGTTGGTTGTCGTACCAAAGCGGAAGCACCAGAGATTACCATTCCTATTGCTGCAGTTCCGGAAGCTCCGGCAGCACCGGAAGTCCCGGCTGTACCGGAAGTCCCGGTAACACCGGAAGTTCCAGCAGTAGTGGAAGAAGCACCGGAAGTCCCGGTGGTAGAAGAGGTGGTTGTGAAGCCGGCACCTGTAGAGTTCGACGTGTACATTGCGCACACGG
>Ga0265294_10001470_pt1 | contig 31671 bp, 27 predicted proteins | sample MunlanPumphouse3_FD_192504 | JGI IMG/M metagenome (GOLD analysis project Ga0265294, IMG submission 192504) | Groundwater microbial communities from a municipal landfill in Southern Ontario, Canada - Pumphouse #3 | ecosystem: Environmental > Aquatic > Deep subsurface > Groundwater | place...
TATGGGCGGATGCCGGGCCCTGCATGTGAGTGAGACCATGAGCGGACCGTTGAGGGTGTTGTTGATCGGAGGGAGATTCGGCGACGTCCGGCGTATCGGGGAGATGCTCGCCGGGTGTGGGCGGGAAGTCGCGCTGGCGCACTGCGAGCGTATCGAGGACGGGCCTGCCGCCGTATCGGGCGACGAGGTCGAGGTCGTCCTCCTCGATCTCGCGGACGGCCGGGGAGCGGGGATCGTCGGCCGCCTGCGGGAAGCGGCGCCGGAGACGCCGATCATCGTGCTCACCGCCGCGAACGACGACCCTGTCGTGTCCGATGCGATGGAACGCGGCGCGCAGGACTACCTGGTCAAAGGGAAGACGGACGCGGAACTCCTCTGCCGGGCCGTCAGGTATGCGCTGGAGCATCGAAGAGCCGCGCGTGCGCTCCGGCACTCGGAGGAGACCTACCGGAGGCTGGTCGAGAACCTCAACGAAGGCGTCGTCGCTGTCGACGAGGCCGGGATCATCACCTTTGCAAACCCGGCGATGGAAGAGATCCTCGGCCGTTCTGCCGGGGGCCTTGCCGGGCTCTCCATCGCCGGGTTCATCGATACCGGCAGCCATGGCGGGGAAGGCGGGAGCCCGTTCTGCCGCCGGACCGACCAGAGACAGGAGTTCGAGACGGACTTCCTCGCCGCCGGCGGCGGGCGGGTCCACGCGCTCGTGGTCACGTCGCCGCTCGTCGACGCGGACGGCGCCTTCTCCGGCTGCCTTGCAGGTGTTCTCGACATCACCGACCGCAAAAATGCCGAGGAGGCACTCAGGCAGAGCGAGCAGAAGTACCGGCTCGTCGTCGAGAGTCTCAGCGAAGGGATATGGGTGCTCGACCCGGACGCCTGCACATCGTTTGTCAACCCCCGGATGGCAGAGATGCTCGGCTACGCCCCGGAGGAGATGATCGGGAGGTCCATCCACTCGTTCATCCCGGCCGCGCACACTGCAACAATGGAGGACCGCCTGAGATTCCGGAGAGACGGCGCCCGGGAGGAGTACGAGTGCGAGTTCATCACCCGGGAGGGCGGCCGCATCACCGGGTTGATGATTGCCTGCCCGTTCAGCGACGATGCCGGTGAGTTTCAGGGTTCGATTGCCGGCGTGATGGATATCACCGAACGGAAGCGGGCGGAAGAGGATATCCGCACCCGGAACCAGCAGCTGACAGTCTTGAACCAGATCATCAGCGTCTCGGCCGCCTCCCTCTCCCTTGCGGAGCTCCTGGAGGAGTCGCTTGAGAAGACGCTGGAACTGATGGGACTGCATGTCGGGATCGTCTACATGCTCGACGCCGAGCGGAAACGAGCCCTGCTCCAGCACCAGAGTGGAATGCCTCAATCGTGTATGCCCAAAAACCGCATCATCAAGGTCCACCACTGGCCGTTCAACTTCATATTCATCGCCGGTCAGCCTCGCTACATCGAGCGGCATTCGGACCTCAACTCCATCGAGGCGAGCATTCTTGAAGAACTCGAGGTCTCGGCGCTCGCGTGCGTCCCCCTCATCGCCGAATCGGTCGTTGTCGGGGCGGTCTATGCCGGCAGCGCGGAGAAGGATTCTTTCTCCCGTGAGGAGAAGACGCTTCTAGAGACGATCGGTAAAGAGATCGGGTCGGGCATCCTCAAAGGGATGCTGCACAAGAAACTCGAGGCGGCGAACCGGGAGGCGAACCTCTACCTCGACATCATGACCCATGACATCAAGAACGCCGAGAACGTATCGAGCCTTTATGCAGATCTCCTCATCGAGATGCTGGGAGGAGATGCCGCGCTGTACGCGAAGAAGATCCGGAACAGCGTCCGCAAAAGCGCCGAGATCATCGGGAATGTCACGACGATCCGGCGTATCCACCATGATACGCCCGAGCTCGGCCCGGTCGACCTCGATGCCGTCATCCGGGAGGAGGTCGCCGCCTCCCCGGATATTGCGATCGAGGTCGGGGTCAGCCGCCGCCAGGTCTGGGGAGACGAACTCCTCTCTGAAGTCTTCGCCAACATCATCCGCAACGCCGTCAAGTTCGGCGGTCCGCGAGTCCGGATCACGGTCAAGGTGGAGGAGTATGACGACGAGAACGTGCTCGTTTCGATCGAGGATACCGGCCCCGGCGTTCCGGACGGGATGAAGGAGTCAATCTTCCACCGCTTCGAGCGGGGATGGGTCGAGGGGTGCGGCGACGGGCTCGGGCTTTTCATTGTCCGCACCCTCATCGAGCGCTACGGCGGCACGATCCGGGTGGAGGACCGGGTGGAGGGGCGGCCGGACCTCGGTGCGGCGTTCAGGTTCACCCTCCGCGAGTACCTCCCCTCCGGGGACGACGAAGACGACGAGTATCCGGACGGGGAGGTGTGCGAATGAGGTTCCCGCTCCCTCCTGGAGCACCCTCGGTTGCCGGTCAGGGCCGTGGCTGACGTTTTTTCACAGTAGCAAAAGGTTTAAGAGGACAGGATTCGCTATGTAGCCTTGTGGCATCCGTATACGCCCGTGCAATCCAGTTCCTTGCGGCGGTAGGCGTCTGCCTGCTTGCAGCGGCGGTCGGTTCGCTCTTCACGATGCCGGCCATCCCTACCTGGTATGCCGGACTCGTAAAACCCGCCCTGAACCCCCCCGCATGGGTCTTCGGCCCTGTCTGGACGGTGCTCTACATCCTGATGGGCGTCGCGCTCTACCTCGTCTGGATCAGGGGGTGGGACCGTAAGGATGTCAAGGTCGCGATGGCGATCTTCGGCGTCCAGCTGGTCTTGAACGTCCTCTGGTCATACCTCTTCTTCGGCCTGCAGGCACCGTTCTTCGCTCTCATCGAGATCGTCCTCCTCTGGCTTGCGATCCTCATGACGATCGGCGCCTTCTACCGGGTATCGGTACCGGCGGCAGTGCTGCTCGTGCCCTATCTCCTCTGGGTGACCTTCGCGACCTATCTCACCTACGGGGTCTACGTCCTCAACCCATAGGGGTGGTCTGCACCCCATCTTTTAGGCACAGTGCATCCGGCCCTTGAGCCCCGCGCGAGACCTCGCCGCATTGAAGAATAGCAGCGAAGGTTCACGCAATATGGTGTCTGTATGGATAGCGGTTGTCTGTTTCGCGCTCTTTCCGAGGGGATGGTCTCCCCGCCGCCGACATTGAGAGAGCGTCAGTGCTTTTCGATCTGCCGCCAGACGTGGGCGAACCGCTGGAGGGCAGTGTAATGCCCGAGGATGCCGAAGATGACGAGGAGCCAGCCGAGGTAGTTCAGGCCGTAAATCTCTCCCGGGATCAGGATCGTGAGCACCCCGGCGATGATGATCAGCACCAGGCGATCCGCCCGGCCGAGGATGCCCCCGTAGAACCTGCCGACCCCGACGGCCTGCGCCTGAGTGCCGAGGTAGGAAGACATCAGGACCCCGGTCAGGGCAAAGACGCCAATCGGCCAGGACGCGGCGCCGCCGGCAAAGATGCCGGTGATGATGAATATGTCTGCGTAACGGTCGATGACGTGGTCCAGGAAGTCCCCGCGGCGGCCGGCGATCCCGAGGTCCCGGGCGAGCGCCCCGTCGAGTGCGTCGAAGACGGCGTTGAGTGCGACCATGACAACCCCGAGCACGACCCCCCCGGCGTAAAAAGCGATGCCCGCAAGCGCCGACACGAAGAACGACGCGAGAGAGAGGCCATTCGGGGTGACCCCGATCTTTCTCATCAGGTTCACCACGGGCTGAATGATGCCCTGTACTTGCGGCCGGAACTGGTCGAGCGTCATCTTCCCGTCCCCAGGTAGCAGGTCCAGTCGATTGCCCCATAGGACGGCGGCAGTTCTCCCCGAATGAACCGTTCGATCCGGTTCGCGCATTCGGCGACGCCAAGATCGGTTGTGTCCACCTCGATGACATGCTCGTCCGGGTGCTCTTCGAGCGTCTCGATCAGGATGACGTCGAGCGCCTCCGCCTCGACGTTCTCCGCGACCTTCTCTGAGGGGTAGTTCCGCGGGCCGAGGCGCGTAGCGAGGACGTCCGGGCGGCACCGGAGCACCACCACCCTGTCGCAGGGGAGGAGGTGGGCGAGGTGCCCCTCGACGATGCCGTCAACGGGCTCAAACTCCTCGACCCACCGGTCGACGTCCACCACCATTGTTTCGCGGCAGCGGTCCTCCTCGATGATGTAGGGGCGCACCGTATCCGTCAGGCGGACGACCCGGTGCCCCCGCCGCTCAAGTTCGGCCGCGACGGCCGTCTTTCCGGTTCCCGGCGTACCGGTGATCCCGATCATCATATGCTCTTAATCGCCTCGAGGAATCCCTCGTTCTCCCAGTCTTCGCCGATACTGACCCGGACGTAGCGGTCGCCGAGTCCCGGGAAACTGGTGCAGGACCGCACCAGGACACCCTTTGCCGCGAGGCGTTCCGTCGCCTCGTTGCCCGTGTGGGGTGCAACGTCGATCATGACGAAGTTCGCGTCCGAGGGGAATACCGGATACGGCACCTCGCCGATGAACCGCCGTCGCCACGCCCGGACATGGTCGCGGGTCTCACGGACCCGCTCAGGGTCCGAGAGCGCTCCGACCGCCGCCGCCGCCGAGACCGAGTTCAGGGCAAACGGTGTCGCCGCCCTGTTGTAGAACGGCTCGAACCACTCCGGAACGAATGCGTAGCCGACCCTGAACCCGGCGAGAGAGAAGATCTTTGACATCGTCCTCCCGAGGATCAGGTTCTCGTGCCGCCGCATCAACGTTCGGTAGTCGATATCGGAGAAATCGACGTAGGCGTTGTCGAGGAAGAGGAGCCCTTCCATCCCGTCGAGGATCTCCTCAACCGTCTCCGGCGTGACCGAGTTCCCGGTGGGGTTGTTCGGGGAGCAGAGGAAGGCGAGTTTCGCTCCCCGGCATGCCTCGACGAACGCTTCCGTATCGACCGAGAAGTCTTCCCTCCGGGGGACGTTCACGATCCGCCCGCCGTGCGCCGCGGCCGCGAGAGCGTAGAAGGAGAAGGTCGGGGTCGAGACGGCCACCGTCTCGCCGGGTTCGACGACCGTCCGGATCACCGTCTCGATGACCCCGTCCATCCCGGCGCCGGTGACGAACCGGTAATCGCCGTGGTAGCGGCGGAGGGCCTCGACGAGCGCGAGGTTCTGCGCGTCCGGGTAGCGGTTCCCTTCCCGGAGAGCCGCCTCCGCCGCCTCGAGTGCGGCGGGCGCCGGCGGGCGGGGGTTCTCGTTGCTCGCAAGCCGGGCGACCCGGTCGATGCCGTACTCGCGCGCGACGTCCTCCGCCTTCTTCGCGTAGGAGTATCCCGCCGCGCCTGCGTAGCACGCCCTAACGAAGCGCCGCATTGATGACACCGACAGCCGCGTCGATCTCCTCGTCCGTGATCACCAGCGGTGGGATCAGTCGGAGATTGCCGTCGGCGGCGCAGTTGACGAGCACCCCGTTCTCCGCGCAGGTCTGCTGCACGGCCGGGCACCGGTCGCCGACCGAGACCCCGATCATCAGGCCGCGGCCCCGCGGGTTGTGAGCGGAAAGACCCTTCATGAACCGCTCGCCCTTCCGTGCGACGTCGGGGAGGACCTCCTCGATGACCCCGATCGTCGCGAGCGCCGCAGCGCAGGCGAGCGGCCCGCCGGCAAACGTGCTCCCGTGCTCGCTCTTGCCGAACTCGAGTCCCTCGCGGGCGACGAGCGCGCCGATCGGAAAGCCGCTTGCAAGCCCTTTTGCGAGCGTGACGATGTCTGGGACAACACCGGTGTGCTGGATGGCAAGCCACTTGCCCGTCCGGCCCATACCGGTCTGGACCTCGTCGACGATCATCAGCGCACCGGCATCGTCGCAGATATCCCGGATGCCGTGGAGGAAACTGTCGGGCGGGATCAGGACGCCCGCTTCGCCCTGGATCGGCTCGACGAAAACCCCGGCCGTATCCTTATCGACGGCCGCCGCGAGCGCGTCGAGGTCGCCGTAGTCGACGAAGGTGCAGGCGGGCTCGAGCGGCTCAAACGGCTCCCGGATCGCTGGCTTGTGGGTGACGGCGAGCGACCCGCAGGTTCGCCCGTGGAACCCGTGGGTGAACGCGACGAACTTCTTCCTCCCCGTCCTGACACGGGCGAGTTTGATCGCGCCCTCATTCGCCTCCGCGCCGGAGTTCGAGAGGAACGCTCTGGAGAGCCCCGTGATCGCGACGAGTCTCTCCGCAAGTTCCGCCTGGTTCGGGACGTAGTAGAGGTTCGAGCAGTGGATCAGCCGCTTTGTCTGGTCGCAGATCGCCTCCACCACCTTCGGGTGGCAGTGGCCGGTGCTGCAGACCGCGATCCCGGCCACACAGTCGATGTACTCCCGTCCCTGGTCGTCCCAGACGCTTGAGCCCGCGCCGCGGACGATCTTCATCGTCCGGGAAAAAGCGGGCATGTAGTAGCGTGCATCAAGCACCCTTGAATCTTCTTCCATGATCACGTCGCGGGTATCAATCACCCGTGATTTCTGTTGCATCTTCTCACTCACTCATACTCGATCGTCGCCGGGGGTTTGGGGGTGACGTCGTAGACCACCCGGGAAACCCCGGGGATCTCGGCGGTGATCCGGGTTGCCATCTGCGAGAGGGTCTCGTAGGGCAGGAGCAGCGGGTCGGCGGTCATGCCGTCCCGCGACTGGACTGCCCGGACAGCGACGATCCAGCCGTGGAGCCGGACATCGCCCTTCACCCCGGTCCCGAGGCCGATGAGCGCCGCAAAGCACTGCCAGGGGTGGAACTTCTCCACCAGGCACTCCTCGACGATGGCGTTCGCCTCGCGGACGATCGCGATCTTCTCTCTCGTCACCTCACCGAGCACCCTGACGGCAAGCCCCGGCCCGGGGAAGGGCATCCTGTGCTGGATCTCTGCCGGGAGCCCGAGCCCGCCGGCCACGTCGCGGACCTCGTCCTTGTAGAGGTCGGCAAGCGGCTCGATGACGCCTTTAAACTCGATATCGAGGGGCATGCCGCCGACGTTGTGGTGGCTCTTGATGCCCCCTTCGCTCTCGATGCGGTCGGGGTAGATGGTTCCCTGCAGGAGCATCGTCGCTCCCGTCCGCTTCGCCTCGCGCTCGAAGATACGGATGAACTTCTCGCCGATCGCTTTGCGCTTCTCCTCGGGATCGGTGATGCCTTCGAGCGCGCGGAAGAACTCATCGCTTGCGTCCACAACGAGGAGGCCCACGTCGGCGAAGAGGGACCGTATCCGTTCGGTCTCCCCCTTTCGCATGAGACCGGTATCCACGTAGATCGGGATGAGGGCATCCCCTATGGCGCGGGCGGCGAGCGCCGCGCAGACCGAGGAGTCCACGCCGCCGGAGAGCGCCATCACGACCTTCTCAACACCTGCAGCCTGCTGTATCTTCCGGACTGCCTCGTCGATAAATCTCTCAACGTTTACCATTCTGTCACCTCACCTGGTCCTGGGAAGAGGATTTATTCTTTTTGCATGCTGCTACAAAGCCGATGTAGGGCGGAGAGGGGTTTGTCGGACGTGATTTGAACTCAGGATGGAACTGCGTGGCAAGGTAGAAGGGGTGGTCCTGGAGTTCGCAGACCTCCATCCGGGGTCCGCAGGAACCCGAGAAGACGAGGCCGGCGTCTCCGAGGTCGCCGATGAACGCCGGGTTCACCTCGTAGCGGTGGCGGTGCCGCTCCACGATCTCCGTCCTGCCGTAGAGGGCGGCCACCCTTGTCCCTTCCTTGAGACGAACGTCGCAGTCCCCGAGGCGCATCGTGCCGCCGAGGTCGGCGACGCCCTCCTGTTCGGGCAGGATGGCTATGACGTGCGTTCCCGCCCCCATCTCCTCGCTCGTGGCATCAGTGATGCCGAGAACGTGCCGCGCATACTCTATCACCGAGAGCTGGAAGCCGAGGCAGAGGCCGAGGTAAGGAATCCTGTTCTCGCGGGCATACTGGATCGCCCTGATCTTGCCCTCGATCCCGCGCTGGCCGAATCCTCCCGGGATCAGGATGCCATCGACGTCGGCAAGATCACGAAGGTCGAAGGTCTCCGCATCCAGCCAGCGTATGTTCACCTCGGTGGAGAGTGCTCTTCCGGCGTGCTTGAGCGACTCCTTGATGGAGATATAGACGTCTTCGATCCCATACTTGCTGACGATGGCGATCGTCGCCCGGCTCGTGTACTCCTGCGAGACAAGCCGGTACCACGCGGGATCCGGTTCCCGGTTATCGAGGGCCAGGTAGTTGCAGACGACGTCCGCAAGCCCTTCTTTCTCCAGTTCCACCGGGATCTGGTAGATGTCGGGGACGTCCTTTGCGGATACCACGGCTTTTACCGGGACGTCGGTGAAGGCGGATATCTTGTTCTTCGTCTGCGGGGTGATCACCTCGCGGCTCCGCGCCACGATGATGTCGGGCTGCAGCCCGAGTTCCCGGAGCGCCTTAACCGAGTGCTGCGTGGGTTTGGTCTTGAAATCCCCCATGGTGTCCATCGGGACCAGGGTGACATGGACCAGGATCATGTCCTCCGGCGCGAGTTCGCCGTGCATCTGTCGGACCGCTTCGAGAAACGGCATACTCTCGATGTCGCCGACCGTGCCGCCGACCTCCACCATGCAGATCTCGGCCTTCCTGTTGCCGTTGACCTCCTCCGCCGCCGCCCGGCGGATGCAGTGCCGGATCTCGTCGGTGATGTGAGGGATAATCTGGACGGTCGCGCCGAGGAAATCCCCGCGCCGCTCTTTCTCGATGACGTTCCGGTAGACTTTCCCTGTCGTGATGTTGTGGATCGACTTGAGGCTGATATTCAGGAACCGTTCGTAGTTGCCGAGGTCCAGGTCGACTTCCCCACCGTCGGAGAGGACGAAGACCTCACCGTGCTGGGCAGGGTTCATGGTGCCGGCGTCGATGTTGAGGTACGGGTCGATCTTGACCGCCGTCACCTCATAGCCGCGATTTTTCAAGAGGCGGCCGATGGATGCGGTGGTGATGCCCTTTCCGAGCCCGCTCATGACGCCGCCGGTTACAACGATGTACTTCAAACTCTTCTTCCCCTCTGATTGTTCCGGAATCTCTATCTTATTATGTGATCTCCGGTATTGAGAATGTATTGTTCCGACATCTCTCGGGAAATCCCTGCCGGCACAACCAGGGGTTTTCCGGCCGTCCCTCGTGGCGCTATCTGCCTATGACTGCATACGACGTCGATGTCCGGGTAAGGAGCGTACCGTCCACCGCGTTCCGGACTTCCCCGTCTGCAAACGCCACCCGGCGGCCTTTGCGGATGACCCGCCCTGTAGCGGCGATCGTCCCGGCGTTCACGCCTTTGATGAAACTGGTGTGCTCGTCGATCGTGGCGATCCGCTCGCCTTCGTCAAGGAGCGTGTAAAGCGCAAGTGCGATCGCCTCGTCTGCGAGCGCCACGTAGACCCCCCCCTGGAGCCACCCGGCGCCGTTCAGCATATCCGGCCGGACCTCCATCGTGAGGCGGGCGCGCCCGTCGCCGAACTCGTTCACTTCTATCCCCATCATTGTGAAGAAGGGATTTGCCTCCCTCCCGATCCGTTTCAGTTCCTCTATGTAGCCCACGCGACCACACTCATCCCGGGTGAGGGTTTGAAGCCGGTCGGGATAAGGTTTGCGCAGATCATGCTCCGTGCAGGTTTCTCCCGCCCGGCAGGCCGCTCCCCCGGGAGGCGGCGTTCAGGTCTCACCTCCGGAGGGTGCGACTGTGCCTGAGGGCGTCGTACACCGCGTAGAATCCCAGGATCACTGCAAGGATGTAGCCCACGGTTGCGAGGATCGAGACGTAGCCCGGGATCGGGAGTTCGGCAACCCGGAGGATCAGCGACGAGCCCACGACGATTGCAGCGACCACCAGCCCGATGATGATCTTGTCGCTTATCCGGTCGATGACGCCGACGATCACATTGAGGTCGCGGTTATCGAGTTCGATCGTGACGGTGCCCTCCGAGAGGGTCTTTAAAGTATCGTTCACGTTACCCGGGATGGCAAGCAGGTTCTCCGCCGCGCCCACCAGGGACCGCACCGCACCCGTCACGTTATCCGGGGAGAGCCGCTGCTGTGCAGCGATATCCGTCAGGTACGGCCGGATCTGCTGGTCGAAGTTGAACGACGGGTCGAGCCGGGTGCCGATGTCCAGCACCATAACGATCACCTTCATCATGAGCATCAGCGTTGACGGCACCCTGATGCGGTACCGGCGAAGGGTGTCGGTCAGGCCCCGGATTGCAACCGCGAAGTTCACCCGTTCGAGTTTCATCTCGCGGTAATCCAGCAGGACCACGTAGAGGTCGTTTTTCAAGGCATCGAGGTTCGCCGGAGTGATCGCCACGTCGAGCCTCTTGAGCGCCGTGATCACGCCGTCGACGTCCGTCCTGGTCATGGCGAGGAGGAGATCGACGAAGACGCGCCGTCTCTCCGGGCGGAGAACGCCGACGATACCGTAGTCGAGAAAGACGATCTCGCCCTGGCACGTCACCAGGAGATTGCCCGGGTGCGGGTCCCCGTGAAAGAAACCGTCGACGAAGATCTGCTGAACGTAGGCATGGAATCCACGCTCGGCGACCTCTTCGGGGAAGAGGCCCAGAGCCCGGATGGCCGTTATATCGTCGATCCGCACCCCTTCGACGTAGTCCATGGCGAGCAGGCAGGGGCCGGATATCTGCCAGTGGATGCGGGGGACTGTTACGCACGGGACGTCGCGCATGTTCCGTTTGAGGCGCTCCGCGTTCAACCCGTCCTGGGTGAAATCCAGTTCGCGCCGAATCTGGGCCGAGAACTCGTCCACCATTCCCTGCAGGTTGTATACCCGGAGATCCGGGAAGAGCGACTCCACCCGCGGAACGAACGACTGCAGGATACGGAGATCGGTCTCGATCAGGTCGTGGATCCCCGGGCGCTGCACCTTCAGGGCGAGGATGCGGCCGTCGTTCGTCACCGCGCGGTGCACCTGCGAGAGGGAGGCTGCCGCAACCGGCTCTTCTTCGATGATGGCGAAACACTCCTCGAGGTTGGGACAGTATTTCATGATCATCGGCCGGATCTCGGCATACGGGACCGGGGGGACCTGGTCCTGCAACCTCTGCAACTCCTCGATAAGTTCGGGCGGGAGGAGTTCCCGGCGGGTGCTCATGATCTGGCCGAACTTTACGTAGGTGGGCCCCAGTTCCTCGATGGCAAGGCGGATACGCTTGTAGACCGATCGTTTCTCATCCGGAGCTTTGTGGAGTAGCCCCAACCGCTTGCCCCCGGGTATGACCTCCTCGACAAGGATCCCGAAACCATACTTGACAAGTACGTCCGCTATCTGCCGGTAGCGCTGGAACCGGGTGACCATCGGGGGTGCATCAGCCCTCCTTCTACTTAAGGGATGGGGCCGGATCATCCCCGGGAGGGAGACCGGTTCCGCGAGAGGAATTTCCAGGGGTAGGGGACGGCGAGGAAGAGGGGGATGGCGAGGGCGATCGCGAGCGGGATCGTCATGAGGCCGAGCGTGAGCGTGGTCATGTCGGCGATCCACCCGGTGGCCGCGACCCCCATCCCGCCGACGCCGACCGCGAGGCCGAGCATCAGGCCGGAGACGAGCCCGACGTTGCCGGGGGCTATCTCGTGCGCCATCGCGACGGTGACGGCGAAGGTCGACCAGAGGATGAACCCGAAGACCATCAGCGCGGCGAGCGAGACGACGCCCCCCGTGGTGAGGAAGACGATGAACGGCGGGACGGCGGTGACAAGCCCGACGATCGTGTACTCCTTGCGGCCGTAGCGGTCGGAGAGCTCGCCCCCGACCACCTGCCCCACGACCCCGGCGATGAGCATGCCGGATACCAGCAGGTTCGCGGTCACAAGGTCAATCCCCCGCAGGGTGAGGATGGTGGGGAGGTAGGCGACCGAGCCGAAGATCGCCCATGCCCGGAGGCCCGATGCCGCGACCAGGAGGGCGATCGCCCGGTAGGCGGGCCGCTCCGTCCGGGCGGCGGTCAAGGGGACCTTGAGGCGTTCGGGGGGAGGGAGGATACGCCGGAGGACCACAGCCATCACGATGCCGGGGATGGCGAGGAAGACGAGGCCCGGAAGGCCCATGAGCCCGACGGCGACCCCGGCACAGATAGGGCCGATGGCGTAGCCGAGGTTGCCGCCGATGACGAAGTAGGAGGTGAGCCGCCCCCGGTTCGCGTCCTTGACCAGGCGGCTGACGGTGCCGAGCGCGCTCGGGTGGAAGAAGGCGTGCCCGAGCGCCGCGATGGCGACGGACGCGAGGACAAGCGCGTAACTGTCGAAGAGGCCGACGATGGAGATGAAGATCGCGCTCAGGAGCACGCTCGTGCTGATATGGAAGGCGAACCCGCGGGTATCGAAGACCCAGCCGACGAGGGGCTGCACCATCGACGACGTAAGGTTGTAGACCGTGACGATCAGCCCGGCGAGGAAGAACGAGTAGCCCTGGTCGGCGATGAGGAGCGGGAGGATCGCGGGAAGAACCGGCGAGTAGAGGTCGGTCACCAGGTGGGCCGCGGAGAGCCCCCAGACCGGTTTTGTATTATCAGTCACGGATGTCAGATCCGCCGTAAATGTATGACCTCAACCATGATATCCACTCGCTCTCTGCGGTGGTGGGCGAACGTCCGCTTCATCGGGAACGCGCACCGGATCACCTCCTCGATTGCCGCACGGCCTTCGGTGTAGGCGGCGACGAACGGGGTCGAGCCCTCGTTGAAGATCCCGTAGACCTCGCCCGCGATCTCGAGCGCGAGGTCGATGAACGGCCGGTCGGCGTGGGCCTTCTGCGCCCCGAAGGGCGGGTTCATCACGACGGTGTCGCAGGAGAGAGCCGCCCGGTCGAAGTCCGGACTCCGGACGTCGGCGACGATGAACTCGACGGCGACGCCGAACTTCTCCGCGTTCTTCCGGGCGACGGTTATCGCGGCCGGGTCGATATCCACCCCCGTCACGGCGGAGGCGCCGAGGAGGGCGGCGCCGCAGGCGAGGATCCCGGTCCCGCAACCGAGGTCGCAGACCCGGCGGTCCTCGATCGCCCCCTGCATCGCGGCGTGGTGGAGGAGGCGGGCCGCCACCGGCGCCGGGGTCTGGTACTGTTCCAGTCGGGCCGTCGGCCGCTCGAACCCCTCAAGGCGTTCGAGTTGCATCTCCAGTTGCCGGAGGTTCATGGTGCGAGGTACTCGTCGATGGTATAGTCGTCCCAGGCCCGGACCCCGCAGAGGATCTCGAACTCCGGCGGCGTCAGCACCGGGACCGGGAACCGGATCTGGTCGTCGTAGGCGAGCCGCGGGCAGGCGGTGTTCACGTAGGCCGCAAACCCGAGGTCGAGCATCTCGGCGGGGGAGACCTCCCGCATCGCGACCAGGACGGCTTTATCGGAGAGAGCGGCGAGCCGCCGGGCAAGGTCCATCCGCCGCTGCCCGCTCTTCGTGCTGAGGATGATCCCGATGTTCGCGGCCCCCTCTGCTTTCGCCATCACCGCGGCGCGGCGGCGGACCAGGCGGTCGGCGTCCACCTCCTCTACCTCGCGGGTGTAGGGGTCGAGCGCCACGACCCGTGCATGGGTGGCGAGGCGGATGCCGATCGGGTGAAAAACCCCTGTCCCCACGAAGAGGACCTCATCCGCTCCCGTCGCCCGTGCGGCGGCGAAGTTGCAGCCGAGCACCTGCCCCGCAAGCGGCGTGCGCCCGTCCCCCGGGGCGACGACCGCCTCGATACCGTGGTCGCGGAGATAGGCCGCCATCGCGCCGATGAGGTGGACGTGCTGGACCGTCGTGACGAGGCCGACCCGGCGGGCGTGGAGGAGCGGGAGGGCCGCCTCGAGGACCCCGACGTCGAAGTCGAACCGGACGGGCTCGTAGATGACGGTCGGCCGGTCCTCGACCGGCGCGTGGCCGAAGTGTACCAGGACGTCCGCGAACGCAAGGGCGTCGAGCGCGAGGTCGCAGCCCCCGTAGCAGGGGTCACCGCTGACGATCACCTCAAACCCCTCGCGGCGCAGGGCGGCGGCCGTCGCCGGCGCCTGGCGTGCAAGCCCTGCGGGGAACTGGAGGGCGACTGAGTGCGCCCCGCGAGCGTGGAGCCTCTCGACGATATCAGCAACTGGTATCAACGACACGCACCCGGTCTTCATCGACCTCGATCTTGACCAGGGTCTTGAGCGGCCGGCAGATCTCCGCATCGCCCCGCCCGATGACCACGCAGATATCGGCGATCTCGGCGCCGGCGTATTCGATAGCGCCGATCAGGGCACGCATGGTCCCGCCGGTGCTGCAGACGTCGTCGATGATGATGACACGGTCGCCCGCCTCGATACCGTTCAGGTAGAGTTCTCCCTTCGAGTAGCCCGTCGTCTGGTGGACCGCGACCTCCCCGGGAAGGCCGTAGGGGCGCTTCCTGACGACCACGAGCGGGATATCGGTCATCATCGAGAGGGCGACGCCGATGTGGATGCCCATCGCCTCGCAGACGACGATCTTGTCGACTCCTTTGAGGTCGAGGCAGCGCACCATGGCGCACCCGATCTCGCGGAGGAGCGCGGGCTCAAGGAGCGGCACCCCGTCGGTGATCGGGTGGATGAAGTAGTTGTATTCTCCCCGCTTCATGACCGGGGAGGCTTCCAGGGACTGGATCAGCAGTTCAAGCATGGGTATCACTCATGTCGTTTAAGAACGCCTCGATGACGTCGCGGGTGACGTGAGGCATGCAGACGATCCGCATATGCCCGGCTCGGGTTCTCGAGACCCGCCAGCCGGCAGGCGGGCGGTCGCAGGAGAACGTCGCCACGTTGACGTCCGGGGTCACCGCCCGTGGGCAGCCGAACGTCTCCATCCCCTCGATGAGCCTCCGGGTGTTCTCCATGCACCCGGCGACCACCGCCCGCATCCCGTCCATCCCCAGGTACTCGAGGACCGCGAAAGCGGCCGCCACCGACGCCCCCGGCCGGGTGCCGGCGAGGGTGCACTCCCGCTTCACCGTCAGGTAGGGCGTCTCGACGTTGAGGGACGAGAAGTAGTCCGGGTCCCGGACGAGGAGACACCCTGCCGGTATCGTGCTCATCCCCATCTTGTGAGGGTCGACGGAGATGGAGTCGACGCCGGAGAGCCGGAAGTCGAACGGGATCGGCCGATCGAGGAACGGGACGACCATCCCGCCGAATGCGGCGTCGATATGGAGGAAGACGTCCCGTTCCTCGGCCAGATCAGAGAGGCGGGCGACGGGGTCGACCATCCCGTACTCGGTTGTCCCGACGATGCCGACGAGGCAGACAGTATTCCGGTCGACAAGACCGTCGAGCGCCTCCGCGTCTATCCGGAAGTCTGCGTCGAGCGATGCCGTCCGCATCTCGATCCCCAGGATGTCGCAGGCCTTCTGGAACGAGAAGTGAGCCGACGCCGGGACCACGACGTTCGGGAACTGCACCGGCTTTAACTTCTTTGCAATCCGGAAGGCCTGGATGTTCGACTCCGTCCCGCCGGAGGTGGCGTAGCCGCCTGCACCGGGATGGTGCATCAGCGCACCCAGCCGCTCGACGAGCAACCCCTCAAGCGCAGCCGTCCCCGGGAAGAGTCCCGGGTCGCCGAGGTTGGTCTCGAGGAACATGGCATGCGCCCGTGCCGCGACCGGGTGGGGCGACGTGCACATCGAACTTAAGATGTTCCGGTACCCGAGGTCCTCCCGTCGTTTCGACGAGAGGAAGGAGAAGAGATCTTCCTCAGGGCATCCCACTTCACGCATTTCGTCTCGCCGCATCCAGAAGTATCTGCCGCTCTTTTCGCGCTACGGCCTCACGGATGCGCGGGACTGCATCGATGTTGGCGGAGACGCTGGTGATGCCGTGCCCGACCAGCCAGGCCACCATCGCGGGGTCGGAACCGGCCTGACCGCAGATGGAGCACTCGACGCCGTGCTCGCGGCAGGCGTTGATCGCGTAATCGATCAGCCGGAGAACGGCAGGGTGCTCGGGCTCGTACATATCGGCGACATGCTCGTTGTTCCGGTCGATGGCGAGCGTGTACTGGATGAGATCGTTCGTCCCGAACGAGGCGAACCGGATCCCGGCCTTGATAAAGTCCTCGACCAGGATGGCACTGCTCGGGATCTCGATCATGATGCCGAGGGTCGCCGTCTCCACATCGACCCCCCAGTCTTTCATCATGCTCCGTGCCTTGATGAACTCGCTCGGGTGGTTGACCATCGGGAACATCACGCCGAGGTTGTCGTAGCCCGCGGCCCAGAGCCGCTTGAAGGCCTCGACCTGGAGGCGGAACTGGTCGGGGCTCCGGAGGTCCCGGCGGATCCCGCGCCAGCCGAGCATCGGGTTGTGCTCGATCGGCTCGTTTTCGCCGCCCTCCATGTTCCGGAACTCGTCGGTCGGGGCGTCGAGCGTCCGGACCCAGACGGGCTTACCCGGGAACGCGTCGAGCACCGTCTTGATGCCGGTGTAGAGTTCGCCGATGAACACCTCCTCCTCGCCATGTTCGATGTACCAGCTGGGAGTCCTGGAGAGGCCAAGGATGAGGTGCTCGATCCGGAGAAGGCCGACCCCGTCCGCACCGGTCGCGGCGGCCCGCTGTGCGGCTTCGGGGAGGGAGACGTTCACCTTGACGAGCGTGCCGGTGATCACCGGGGCGGGCGCTGCGACTGCCGCGACGGCTGCCGGTGCCGCCGCGGGTGCCGTGACCGCTCCCTCGTAGATGGTGCCCTTCTCCCCGTCGACGGTGATGATCTGCCCGTCTTTCAAGACCTTCGTCGCCTTCTTGGTCCCGACGACCGCGGGGGTCCCGAGTTCCCGGCTCACGATGGCCGCGTGGCAGGTCATGCCGCCTTCGTCGGTGATGATGGCGCTGACCCGCCGCATCGCCGGCACCATGTCGGGGTTGGTCATCTTCGTGACCATGATGTCGCCGTCCTTGACGGCGCTCGTGTCCTTGACGTCCCGCACGATCACGACCCGGCCGCTTGCGATGCCGGGGGAGGCGCCCTGGCCTTCCAGCAGCACCACGCCGAGGGCGCCTTTCTGCTGTCCTGTACCCTGTGCACCGGCACGGGGGATCTCCGGCCGCTTGATCGTCGTGATCGGCCGGGATTGGAGGATGAAGACGTCGCTTCCGACGATTGCCCACTCGATATCCTGCGGGATGCCGTAGTGGTCCTCCGCGATCTTTCCGAGCATCGCAAGGCGCGCCACTTCGGCATCGTTGAGGACCGGGGCGACTCGCTGCTCGGCGGAGAGCTCGACGATCTTTGTTCCGTGCTTACCCTCCGGAACGATCATGATCTCCTTTTCGGCGATCAGGCTGTCGACCACCCGCTCGGAGCGCAGGTCAAAGACGTAGTTGTCGGGGGAGACACTCCCTGAGACGACGGCTTCCCCGAGCCCCCAGGAGCCCTCGACGATCGTTAGGGACTCGCCGGTGACGGGATGAGAGGTGAACATGACACCGGATTTCTCCGACCGGATGAGTTCCTGGACGACGACGGCGATGTTCACGCTCCGGTCGTCGAACCCCTGCTTCGCCCGGTAATAAATGGCACGCGCGCCATACAGCGAGGCCCAGCACCGTTGGACGGCATCAAGGAGGGCATCGTCACCGAGAATATTGAGGAACGTCTCCTGCTGGCCGGCGAAACTCGCCTCCGGCAGGTCTTCGGCGGTGGCGCTCGAGCGGACGGCGACGACCGTTCCGTTCGCCCCCATCCGGGTGTATGCGTCGGTAATCTCCTGCCTGATCTGATCGGGTATCTCGACGCTCAGGACGAGGTCCTGAACCTCTTTTGAGACGGATTCCAGTGCTCCGTTGTCGTCGACGTCGAGGCGCTCCAGTTTGCGGAAGAGGGTATCTTCTATCCTGGTTTCAACGAGGAACTTGCGGAATGCCTGGGCGGTCACCACAAACGCCTTCGGCACAGGAAGGCCGATAGCGGTCATCTCGCCCAAAGACGCTCCTTTTCCCCCTACGGATATGATATCTTCTTTCTTTATTTCTTCGAGCCACAATACGTTGGGCATTTCCTTCATGCTCGCACCACACATATACTTCTCACCATTACATAAAAGATTTCGGAGGAAAAAGCATCAATACATATGATGTCGAACGATATAGGGGTTGAACTGTGAAGTATAGAGTGCTGGTCAGCGACCCGCTGGCAGAGGAAGGGATTGACATCCTGAAAGAATTCGGTGATGTGGATGTCAATACCGGGCTGACCGAGGATCAGCTCGTTGCTGTTATCGGAGATTACGATGCCCTGCTGGTGCGCTCGGGCACCGAGGTTACGGCGCGTGTCATTGACGCGGGAGCGAAACTCAAGTTCATCGGCCGTGCAGGCGCCGGGGTCGACAATATCGATACCGAGGCGGCGACGCGCAGGGGCATTGTCGTCGCAAACGCCCCGGAAGGAAATACGCTCGCGGCTACAGAGCACACGATGGCGATGATGCTCTCGCTCGCGCGCAATATCCCCCAGGCGACTGCATCGCTCAAGAAGGGCGAGTGGAAGCGCTCCAAATTCATGGGCGTCGAACTGAACGACAAGGTCCTCGGGGTCATGGGATTCGGGCGGATCGGGCGCGAGGTCGCGAAGCGTGCACAGGCGATGGAGATGAAGTGCATCGCCTACGATCCGTTCATAACGAAGGAGAAGGCTGCAACCCTCGGCGTTGAGATGGTCCCGCTCGATGAACTCTTCCGGAGAGCAGACGTCATCACGGTCCACACGCCGCTGATCAAGGAGACGCGCCATGTCATCAACGCAGAGACCATCGCCACGATGAAGGACGGCGTTCGGCTGATCAACTGCGCCCGCGGTGGGATCATCGACGAGCAGGCGCTCGCGGACGGGATTGCGAGCGGCAAGGTCGCCGGTGCGGCGCTGGATGTCTTTGAGGCGGAACCGCCGACGGACTCCCCGGTCATCGGCCTCGAAAAGGTGATCATCACGCCGCACCTCGGGGCAAGCACGGTCGAGGCGCAGAAGAACGTTGCGATATCAGTCGCAAACCAGTGCATCAGCGTCCTTTCGGGCGGCGCGGCGAAGTACGTGGTGAACGCGCCGATGATCCCCGCAGAGCAGCAGGCGGTCGTCGAGCCCTACGCAGCCCTCGCGCAGAAGATGGGCAGCCTCCTCATCCAGCTCATCGAAGGAAGGCTTGAGTCGATCAAGATCACCTACGGGGGCGAGGCAGCAACACTGCCGAACACGAAGTTCATCACCCGCGTCATCCTGAAGGGGATGCTCGACCCGATCCTGCAGGCGCCGGTCAACTTCGTGAACGCAGAATTCGTGGCAAAAGAGCGTGGCATCCGGCTGAGCGAGACCACCACCGAAGAAGCGCACGGGTTCCGGAACATGATCAGCATCACCGCAAAGACGGACAGGATGTCCGAGTCGGTGAGCGGGAGCGTCTCGGCCCCGGATCATGCGCGGATCGTGAGCATCGGCGGCTACATGACCGACCTGACCCCGACCGGCCACGTCGTCATCTCCCGCCACACTGATAAACCGGGCGTCATCGGCAAGGCCGCGACGATCCTCGGAAGGGTGAACGTGAACATCGCCGGGATGCAGGTCGGACGGCACAAGCCCGGTGAAGAGGCGCTGATGGTCCTCACGGTCGACTCCGCGGTGCCGGCCGAGGCGATGGACGAGATTAAGAAGATCGACGGCATCCACACGGCAAAGCACGCCGAGATCTGATCGGTCCGGCCATCACCTCCTTTTGCCGCGTGTGCCGGCCCCCGATGGGGCTGAGCCGGCACGAACCGGCCTTATGGGGGCAGGAAATATATTTATACCCGCGACACCAACCTTATTGATCGTCGGGCAGACACGGGCTCGTGGTCTAGCTGGTTATGACGTCGCCTTGACATGGCGGAGGTCCTGAGTTCGAATCTCAGCGAGCCCATCACCGTTTTTGAAACGATTGATTTCTTGAAGTTCTTTCCCAGAAGATACATCACTCGAACACGTCAGTAACATCAATAATTTGTATCGATATCATACAGACGATCGTGCCACCTCCGGAGAACGATCTTCGGTTCCTCGCTTTCTCACCAGGGTCTACACCAACCATCCGGGCCTGCTTTTTCCATAGTTTCCCACCATGTCGCACCGTGCCCCACTTCGGAGCCCGGAGAGCGAGGCATGCGGTCTGCCGGTGAAGGGTTGGTGTGCGTTCACGCGGATGGGAGCGGGGAAGTGCGGTGGAATCGGGGGGTCCGGGTACGCCGGCTCGCGCACCGGTGGCAGGTGCAGCCGGATCGACCGCCCCTGCCCGTCGCAAGAATTGATGCACGACTACGGGAGGGGTTTCAGTTATTCCGCGCTCACGCGGATGGTGAAATCTAGTCAGGCGTTTCCTGATCCAAAGATTGTTGCCACGCTGTCACAAACATCGAGCGGGTCGCATTTTCGAGAACTTCTCTCCCCTCAAAAAGTTACTTTACCGTGATTTCTACGCAGAGATGTGCCGGAGGATGAGCCGGAGATGAGGGCGCGTGGAGAGGAGCGCAGACCGGCACGGCCCCACTCCCCGGCGAGCCCGGTTTGCACGGGTGGGATCCCCATCTTGGCGTCCAGGGAAGGCAGGGGCATCCGTTCGCTGATGAGAAGAAGGGAAATCCGGCGATCGAGCCTTCGCGGGACCCTCCGCCCAGCGTGAGCGGGTGTACGGGATCATAGCCCGGACACCCTGCGTCAGGTAGAGCGGCCGGGCGGGAGGGTGTGATGCCGTACACGCCGATCCCCGGCTACGGGGCGCTTGCGGTTTGCATGGATGCCGAGAACAACACCTTCGGCCTCCGGGAGGAGTGCACGGCTTCTGATTGAGGGGGCATCTCCGGCGCCACTCTCCACCTCCCCGGTCTCTTCGACGACCACCCGACAACCGCCCTGATGCGGTTAAACTGCCGGCAGCCCGGACGACCGAAGACGGTCCACCTGCCCGATCGCCGGATCAAGAGTCGTTATATCTGCTTTTTCATCAGTTCCCGAAACGTTGCATAACCAAGCGAATTCCAGCTCTTCTTTGCCAGCCGGTTTTTGCTCATGACGCCGAGCTCCGCGTATGCCGCACCATGCTCCCGGAAGAAACGCACCAGCATCTCCTCCAGCCTTCTTGCAACCCCCTTCTTCCGATACATAGGCCGGACGTATGCTCCTGCAATGTACCCCACCGGTCCCGCCTTCGAGAGGGGAAAGAAGCAAGATCGCACCTCTCCTGCAATGAAGCCGGCAATGCAGTCTCCGTCCCGTGCGATATAGATAATTTTTCGCGGGTTATCAAAGATCGATGCGATCTCCTCTGCGATCTCACTTGCCCGTTCCGTATCGTAGAGGAAGTAGTCGTCCCCGGTCTCGTCTCTGATCTCCTCGATAAGGTCGATCTGCAGCCGGACGAGTTCCGGGAGATCATCCCGGGTGATCGTGCCGAACTCCATCGTCATCGCATATTCTCCTTTGGGAATCCGATAGATAAATACGCTGTTTCCCTGCATCATCCCACATGCTGACGGCTGCAGAGGGCCAGGGAGGTCGTCACCATCTGTGTCGACCTACCCGAGACCGGTGCCGATCTCTTATTCGAGTGCATTAGAAAGCCCGCCGCCGTCGGTGTCGATCAGGGCCGAGTCGGGCGCATGCCAGTTGCCGAACCCGTCGCGATACCCGTTTTCGAAGCCGTCCGGCAGCCCGTCCCCGTCACTGTCCTCGTTGCTCAAGGTCGCGGTCACCGGTACGGTCTGGCCGTCGACGACCGTCACCGTCGTGGTGAACGGCGCGTAGCCGTCCTTCAGGACATCGAGACGGTGCGCGCCGACGGGGATGCCCGGGAGGGTCAGCTGCCCGGAGGCCGCGGTGACACCCTGGTACGTTTTGTCGAGGGGAGACTTCTGCGCCGCCCCTCAAAACTGCACATTACCCGGAAGCAAGGGAGCCCTGCAGCCAGAGAATCCCCATGACATCGTCGCCTACGCGAGGAGCGTAGCCCCCGGTCACGTGCCCGGCGGCATACAGCGTGATGTCGATGTCATGATACTCGCCACCTTCATCCGGCAGACGGAAGAGCGGAACCGTGAGACGGTAGACGGTCTTTCCGCAGAACGAAACGGCTTCGACACTCTTTACCGGCGACTGATACACGAAGTCATCGACATCCCCCTGCGGGAACGGGCGATATGCAGCCAGATTTCGGGTCGAGTGCTCCTTCCCTTCAGCGTCCGTGATCGTGCGGGGTTCGGCCTTATGCAATACGTAGGCAAAGGCGGCGAGGGCGAAGGGGTGTCTGCCTCCCGTCCGGTAACGACCGATGTTCCGGTAATATCGGGTGTCGAAGAAAGCCAGGGCAGCGTCGCCGATAGAACCGACCACCTGTCCTTCGAGTCCGTTCGCCCATTCTTCGATGCGATCTACCGTTACTTCATTGACGACGCCGTCCACGGCCATCGGGTAGCCGGTAGAGACCGATCGGTCGAGGGTTATGGCGCACGTCGTGAGGGAACGGGACTCCGGGACGTACGCGGCGACCTCACGACCATTCCATGCACGGATGTCGGGGTTTTTCGCCTCTTTCAGCGCCCATTCCACCGACCGGATGATCTCGTCCGTGGACTGCGTGACACAGCCCCAGTGATTCCCGTGGCTTCCCGGTTTTTTGTCGGCGCCATCTTCTATTCGGCGCCTTGGTGCATTCGGTTTCATGCGATAACGCTTCCTCGAATTGTGTTCCTTGGTGAGATTCTACTCAATGCTGTGAAGAATGTTCCGCCGCAGGGTTCGGGTAGGGGGGTTCCGCGGCGGCAGTTCTTCGTGATATCTTTCGCGATACCACTCCCGGAGGGTGACGATGTCATCGACCAGCCACTGATAGTAGGTCGTGAGGACAACCTCCGGCCAGATTTCCCGTGCTTCCTGCAGAAACTCCTCGTTTGCCTGAACTACGGCTCTTGCAAATCTCTTCAGGGGGACGGTAGTCCGGGTATAATAGTTCATCTGCGCACTCATGTAGTCGATCAAAACCGTCTCGCGATCGTCCGACAGGGTTACGGTGAACTCAAACACTGTTCCGGAGACTTTCGCTTCCGGTTCATCGGAAGTAAAGTGCGTCTTCTCCTGGGGAATATGTTCGGGGTCGAGTCTGTGAAACACCCAGTTGATATTGACAAGGAGGGAGTCGAAGTACGTTAATGCTCCGCCGATAATATCGACATCATCGATGAAGAAGTGGAAGACCATCTCAAACCCCTTCCAGATGTCTGACCGGTAAGGAGTGGCGGATACCTCCCGGATGCGATCCTCCAGTTCTTTTCTGTTCCAGACCATCTGGACCGCACCGGGATGGTCGATGGCGATGATACCGGGCATCTGCCTTTCCGGGGCAGGTGTGGGAGATGGATGATCCTGATCGGCGTCTACCCCATACACCTCGCGATACCAATCTTTGATGATATCCAGGTCTGCTTTGAAGATCCAGTAACCGGCATCCTCACCTAATGTCGAAACGCTCAGGATTTCCACGATCATCTCCTCCGCAGAGAGAATAACCCCGTTTGCAAATGCTCTGAGCGGGATTTGCAGGGTCTGGAAGACTTTCTTTCCGGTATAGATGTACTCAAAGGTCACGAGGTCACTCGTCCTGTCGTAGAGTATATAATACCGGAACCCTTCTCCCAGAACGCAGTTATCGACATTATAGTAGCGGTGAAAGGGTTTGTCCCGGAGTCGTTTCGGGTCGATTGACCGGAAAACGGAGAAGTTGTCGAGGAAAAAATGCTTCAACCGGGTGCAGTTCCCTGCCGGGTTCTCCGCTAGCCCGGCTATGTCTACACTGCTCACCGATACGCAAATCGAAGTGCAGAGATCAATGCAATCGATATACCGAGGGCTTAGGGAGCTGATCCTCACGACATCCTTTCGAACTTCCTCTGTGTCCCATTCGATTGTAAACATCGCCGCCACCTACACCGTCGGGTTCCACTTCTTGTTGTACCACCTGAAGACCTGCGGCCCCTTCGATGGGTAGAACGTCCCAACACCAGTTTTTTGATTGATCCCGATTACGATCTCATCAATCCCGTACTGATGAGCATCTGGAGGGCTATACGCAAGATTCTTGGGTTGTTTTGGCCACTCGCTCTGGGTTGCTCTTAATGCCTCATCAATCCAATCGACGATCTTTTCCCGCATTTCCTCACGCGTCAGGGTTGATGTGCCCGGATACTGTAAAGATATCCCAGTTACTGTACTCCAAACTACCGGTTCAGACGTCGGGAAGAGGGTGGTTGGATCCCCGATCCCTTCCGTTCCGGTGATGTGCCGGTTGACAATATGATCCAGCTGCGTTTTCGTGAGCGGTATCGCATCCTGACCGACCTTCGTGATACGCACAACGTCGGCGAGATCAACACCACGCTTGGTCATCTCCAACAGATGGTCCGGAGTGATCTCGCCCCGGACCAGCCGGCTCCCGGCCCCGTCGAAGAGCAGGTCCCAGACCTGGATCTTAATCGTGTCCGGCAACGGCCCCAGGAGTTCCTTCGAGAGCAACACCCCGAGTTCCCTTGCCTTCCACGGGAACTTCCCCGTATAGCAGGCGATCGCCCCCGTGATCTTGATCCCGTCTCCCGGACCCGGGATCGCGCCGGCAGCGTTTATCGCCGCGCCGATCGGGTCCCCGTTGAGGATCGCCTGCACCGCGTCGCGGATATCTGCCATCCCGCCGACGACCGGCAGGCAGGAGAACCCGATCCACCCGACCATGTAGTAGGGCGACGAGGCGGTCTCCTCCCCGACCAGCCCGTAGAAGAGCCCGTCCGGAAGCCCGGTCTCCCCGAAGGTCGCCCCGAGGATGATGGCGCGCCCGATCTGGGCGAGATCGATCTCCCCGCTGGCTTGCGGCGTCAGCGGGTCGGGGTCGGCGCCGTCGAGGAGGCCGTCGCCGTCGGCAATAGCAGGACATCAAGACACGACGTAAAGAACGTGAACGTCAGTAGACCATACCGCCGGCCTTTCGCAGTAAATTCCATCCTTGGTAGAATTATCAAACCGCAAGATCTTTGTACTTTCAGGAAAAACTCCAGATGTGCCCTCTTCTGCTGGTTTCATCGAAGGCTCCGACGTCTCGATCGGTCATCTCGGGATCGTCGCCGGTGCTTTCGATACCCTTGGCATCGCCGCGGTCATCGACCGTGCTATTCCCAAAACGCGGCAGCACCACCTCACCCACGGCGACATCGTCAAAGCCATGGTACTCAACGGTCTCGGGTTCGTCGAACGGCGGCTGTACTTGTATCCGGAGTTCTTCTCGGACATCGCCGTCGACCGGCTCCTCGGGGACGGCCTCACCACCGAGCACCTCAATGACGATGTTCTGGGCCGAACCCTGGACGCGATCGCCGCCTATGGCCCGACCGAGCTCTTCAACGCGATCGTCGCGGAGGCTTGCTCACCAGCGAGTACGGTACGCACTGCCTCCATGTCGACACCACCGCCTTCAGCGTCAGCGGCGAGTACGACGCTGACTTTGACTCCCGCGATATGACCATCACCTACGGCCACCCCAAGGACGGCCGATGGGATCTCAAGCAGTTCGTCCTCGGGATGGCGACCGACCAGCACGGCATCCCGCTCTTCCTGCAGACCTTCTCCGGGAACGAGTCCGATAAGAAGACCCTGCTGACGATCATCACCCACTTGACCGAGAACCTGCAGCACCCGAGCAAAGTCTACCACATCGCCGATGCCGCCTTCTATACCGCCGAGAACCTCGCCACGCTCGGCACCCATACCTTCTGGATCAGCCGGGTGCCGGCGACTTTGAACGAGGTGAAGGATCTCGTCGCCGCAGATCTTGTCCTGCAACCGTGTGCTGACGACCGCTACCGGTATGCGGAGCATGCATCGGAGTATGCCGGCATTCCGCAGAAGTGGGTTGTCTACCACTCGGCACCGATGCAGGAGCAGCAGGAGAAGACGTTCGCGAAACGGCTGGAGAACGACTGGAAGAAAGTAGAAACGTCGTTGCGGAAACTCAGGGCACGGGCGTTTGCCTGCGAGCCGGACGCCCGGATCGCTGCCGAGAAGTGGCTGCAGGAGCACTCCCAGTTCTGCTTCACCTCGATGGACATTCAAGTAATTACGCAGAAGAAGACAAAGAAACGGGGCAGGCCGAAGGCAGGTGAGCCGGTGGAGACGGTCTATACGGTTTCTGCAGAGATCGAGCATGATGCAAAGTCTTTTGAAGAAAAGCGGCAGAAACTCGGCCGGTTCGTTCTGGCGACGAACGACCGAGACCTCTCCCCGGATGAGCTGCTCGCGAACTACAAAGACCAGGGCACGGTGGAGCGGGGGTTCCGGTTCCTCAAGGATCCCTCGTTCCGGGTGGCGGAAATCTATCTCAAGAAATCCTCCCGAATCCAGGCATTGGCGATGATCATGGTGCTGTGCCTCTTCATCTATGCAATGACCGAGTTCCGGTTACGCCGGAACCTGCAGGAAACCGGTGAAACGGTGACCGGTCAGACGAAGAAGCAGACGCAGAAACCGACCCTGAAATGGATTTTTTTCCGCTTCCGGCGAGTCAGGGAACTCCGGTTCCTGGAGGGAGAGGTGGTGACGGTGCTTGTCACGAATATCCTATCTTCCGCAGTACCCTCTCCCATTCTGAAATAATCAATTGAATCAAGCTAACCTCAAGCTAGTGTATTGTATATTTAATCTTTTATACAAGCATTATTAATTAACTCCTCCCATACTAAAAAGGGATGGTATCAGAGCAGGTTATCCTCAAATCCTTCACCAAACGCCTGGATCATCTCGGGATCATCGCTGCGCTTGTTGAAGAGCTTGGCATCGTCGATCTGGTCAACACACGACTGCCGAAACTCGGGCATCACACCCTGACGCATGGTGATGTCGTCCTTGCGCTCATCTTGAACGGTCTTGGCTTCACTCAACGTCGGCTCTACCTGTTTTCAGCCTGGTTCGAAAACAAGCCTCTGGAACGTCTTTTCGGGAAAGACGTCACAGCTGTCGATTTCACCGACGATGTCCTTGGCAGAACGCTTGATGCCATCAAGGAGTATGGCCCGGAACGCCTCTACCAGGAGATCATCAGCCAGATCTTCCTTGTGGCCCAGATCGGGTATCATCAGGTGCATCTTGACACTACCAACTTCAGCGTCTACGGTGCCTACGACACCCCCGACACTCCCCCTACGATCTGCATTACGAAAGGCTACCCCAAAGACGGGCGATGGGAGTTGAACCGGTTTGGGCTGGGTCTCATCGTGAACCAGGTCGGCATCCCGCTCTTTATGCGCCTCCTTTCCGGTAACAGCGATGATAAGGTTGCTCTTCCGGAGATGCTCGCCCGGTTCCGGAGCCAGGTCGAGTTCCCGGAACCGCTCTATTGCATCGCCGATTCTGCGTTTTATACCGGAGATTCCCTCAAAAGACTCGATAAAAAAACGTTTTTTGTCACCCTGGTACCGGGGACCGTGGGTGAGCAGCAGGCGCTGCTCTGCCAGGATCTTCCCTTCACCCCGATGGCTGACCCCCGGTACTCGTTCTTCGAGACCGAATCCAAGTATGGCGGCGTGCAGCAGAAATGGGTGGTGTACCATTCTGCCGCGAACCACACGAAGCAGGAGAAGACCCTGGGGAAGCGCCGGTCAAAGGAGGAGGAGAAGATAGGGAAAGCCCTCACCCATCTTAATAACCGTGAATTTGCCTGCGAGGCAGACGCCCTCGCGGAGGCGGAGCGCTGGATCCAAACCTATCCCCTCTATGAGTTTGAGTCTGTTTCTGTTGTCACCCGAAGGAAACGATCTTCCGGCCGCCGGGGCCGGCCGAAGAAGGATGAGGTGACCGAGCGGGTGTACGTGCTGGCAGCAACCATCAGGCCAAACGAGGCTGCCTGGGCAGCAGAACAGGCGGTGCTGGGCAGGTTTGTTCTTGCCACCAATGACCTCACCCTCTCCGCAACAGACCTCCTCGCACAGTACAAGAATCAAGATGTGGTTGAACGCGGGTTCCGATTCCTGAATGATTCAAACTTTGGGATCTCGGATGTGTTCTTGAAGAAAGTCGGACGGGTCGAGGCGCTGGGGATGATGATGACGCTGATGTTGGCCGTCTACTCATTGGGGGAGTATCGCCTGAGGGAACGGTTGGCGCAGCGCGGTATGACCGTCCTCAATCAGATAGGGAAGCCAACAGCAAAACCCACACTCAAGTGGGTGATGACCTTCTTTGATGGGGTGGGGGAACTCCATCGGTATGATCCAGCTACGGATACCGTGCAGTATGAAGGAATCCTCAACATGAGCAAACGGTGCTGGGATGTCGTAGAGACGTTTGGACCGATCTGCAAAAAATACTACGCGTAAGACGAATTCCTGAATTATCGGAGAGAGAGGGGGGAGAGGCGGGTCCCGCGGGATGGAACTCCGGCAGTGGAGAGGAGGGGAGCTATGGCGAGGTAAAGAGATACGCTACCAGATGCGATCATCGGGTTCCCTTGAAAGGAGGGGGAAATTGCGTGATCGGAAACCTTACTGCGGAAAGTAGGAATATAACCCCAGAATTGCGCAAGATACTCAAATTGCTTGGGAAGGAGTATGAAAATTATTACGTATGAAAAAAGACCTGCGGAATGTGGGATACCGGATAAGTGAGAGATATATCGAGATATTTGACTAAATATTTCGAAAAGAATCGTCGCCCGAAAAATGGGTTCAACTCTATATGACAGATTTATAACGGCTTATGATTTTCTTGATTTCTTCTTCTTTGTTACCTTCCATCGAGACTAATATGCCGTATGTTCTTTCAACATTCCCATCCGAGAAAGCCTCTTGAATCCTAGAGATATTATGATATATTAGCCGGGATAACTCGTTGATGTCTTCAAGGAGTCCTTTGGGGTTGTAGAAGTAATCAATTCCCAACAACTGAAAGATATTCTTACCAGAAAATATGATCGGTTCTTTTTTCTTTTTGATATCCTCCCTTATGAGGTCATGAGGATACAGGATAAAATACGCACCCACGGTACCGTTCTCTTCGGAGTGATATAGAAGATCTCCTTTACCATTGCGAAATGTGTTACAAAAAACATCTATTTTGCCGAATCCAAGAGAATAGGTAATCTCACTGCCGAAGATAAAGACTCCGAACAGTGGATCAATCGCCTCTAAGATATCTTCTATTTTAAGATAATATCCCCCCGTTCCACTGATTCCCCTTCTTATAACATGATCACTTTCGCTTTGACAGTTATCTAGTTCGTGAAAAAGCCTACCTGGATACTTTCGCTTTTTAGTCTCCTCCACATAAACTCGGGCTGTCTCATCCACAGCATCTGGATGAAAGATCTGACGAATGTTAGGCATTAACCCTTGAATTTCAGTGCAGAGTCTGTTTAATCCGATAATACATCCAGATTTCTCAACAAGATAGTCTATTATTTTTTGATGCTTGTGAGGAGTCCCATTAAACATAGTTAGGTCCAAGCCTTTTAGGTAGTTACATCTCTTGAAAGAGATATCAAATCCCAAGGCAGAAAATAAATATTCTGCAATAAATGAGAGATTAATGGAGTGGGGTCTTAAAACACAACCTATTATGGGATATCCTTTTATGTTCAGGTTAAATACTATATCCATCTCTCTTGAGACTAATACTACTGTAACTTGTCCATAATAAGAACCATAACTTATTGCTTCAAGCTGGAATCCTTCATCAACTGTTAACGGCTGGACTGCTGTTTGAATATGTTTCAATAATCCTGTATCCTTGTTGTCTAGCATGTTACCTCCTGTTCAAAAAGGATTCCCCGATCCTCCTGACCATGTAGTAGGGTGAGGAAGCGGTCTCTTCCCCGACCATGGATCATGATAACGTTCCGTTGACTGTTTTAATCCACCAGATCCTTCATTGTCGCCAATACTCTATTGATCTCTTCTTCATCATTCCCGTCCATATTTACTATCACATTGTAAGTATTTTCGATGTTCTCCCTCGAAAATGCCTCAAAAATCCCAGTGGAGTTTTCTTTGATGAGCCTGGATAACTCGTGAAGATCTTCGAGGAGTCCTACAGGTCGATAAGAGCACTCGACATCCAATAGTTTGAAGACGTTTTCGCATGAAAAAACTACCAGATTCTCTCTATTTCGAAGATCCAATCTTTCGCTGATAGTGGCCGAATAGGGGAGTAAAACAAAATATATTCTCCAGGCGTCGCTTTTTTTTGAGTGAAACAACAGCTTCCAGCCTGCAGGAGAAATTGGATATCTTGATATGTCCACGCTGTTATCTATGAGACGACAGGCAATAGTGTCGCGATAAAACAATCCGTTTAGAGGACTCATCGCTTCCAGGATGCTTTCAATTTTACCCATGATTCTTCACATCCATTTCATTTCCTTTTCCTTTGAGGCTCCAACACTTTCATAGCAATCACATTGGAGTATTCAGAACATCCCGCCATATGGTTCATGTCTCCGAAACTCACTCACGTATCGCCTGATGGTCTCATCGATCGTATCCGGCTTAAACAGTAGATCCATTTCGGGCAACTTCTGCTTAAACTCGACACATAACCTAGTAATCTCCTCAATAAAACCTGTTCTTTTTAGGAGATATTCAATTTCTTTATCATATTGGTCAAAATCCCCTTCGAACTGCTCCAGATTCAAATCTCGTATAAAGTCCCCCTTTTTGAGAGGGATATCAATGTTCAAAGCCTGAAATAAATATTCAGCATCAAAGGTTTTGTTGAGCGAGTGAATGGTAAAATAACAATTCACTCCAGTGTGCTGGCTTAACTTCCCCTGAAATAGAATCACCATACTCTCAGAAACCAATTTTACCTCAACGTCTCTATAATACGTACCGTATTCGACCATTTCAAGTAGGCAATTTCCCTCTGTTGTCAAAGGTTGGACTGCCACCTGAATCCGTTCCAGTAAGCCCTGTCTACTTTTACCACTCATGCGCTCCCTCCCTTTTCAAAATTATTTGTATTGTGATCGATTGAAGCATCAGATTTTGATCATCCGATATAAGCCATCACCATATGGTACACCACTGACACTATATCCGTTGCTCGTCAAATAAGCGATTTCATTTTTAAAGGTCGTTCCAGAACCAGATGGGACAACATTAGGATGCACGGATAAGATAATCTCGTCTCCGTTATCGATCATCATATCAAGAAACTTCTCATTCGTCGACCAATCAGGTGTGGACATGAAATTTAAGTAGTTCGCACCGAACTCCTCCCCAACTTCAGTGTATGGTCTGCTGCCAGAAAATGAAGCATAGGTTCCAATCACCGTCTTCTTAACCCCTGCCCCATATGGGTGCAGATTTCCAGCTACGTCGTTAAACTCCCCGATATTTTTCATCAGGAACGATTTTGTCAGACCCTGGGAAGAGGCAACCATCTCCTGAATCTGGGAAATGGAGTAGCCTTCATTGGTCAGCTTCGTGACAATGGCGTTCTCCCGGGTCGACAGGACAACTCTCCAGACATCGAGTTTCAGCGTATCCGGGAGGAGCGGTACAATCTCTTTCGAGAGCAAAATCCCAAGATCTCGCGCTTTCCACGGGAACTTCCCCGTATAGCAGACGATCGCCCCCGTGATCTTGATCCCGTCCCCGGGCCCGGGGATCGCGCC
>Ga0265294_10001471_pt1 | contig 31666 bp, 23 predicted proteins | sample MunlanPumphouse3_FD_192504 | JGI IMG/M metagenome (GOLD analysis project Ga0265294, IMG submission 192504) | Groundwater microbial communities from a municipal landfill in Southern Ontario, Canada - Pumphouse #3 | ecosystem: Environmental > Aquatic > Deep subsurface > Groundwater | place...
CGTGGATGATGAGTTTGTGGATTCCATAACTCTGAACTAACACTAAAAGAGAGAAAATGGACGTATCCTGACTATAAAACAAGACATGATAGGGATATTAATGCCGCTATTAATATCAAAAAGTTTGCTCTCATTAATCAAAATCTAATTGGATTGTAACACCTGCGGAACGCGGGGAAGAGCCTGGGGACTTGTGAACAGAAGTTCAAGGAACGAACCAGAAAGTCCCTGAGTCTTCAGCTCAGGGGTAGTTCACAGTGCATTCATGGCTTTTTCCCCAAAATAATATAAATGCCTGCTCCTTTACCCTCTAAAAGGAAAAAAGAAAAAAAAGTGTGGAAATTATAAATATGAACTATGATGTGGTAGTTGTAGGCGCAGGGCCTATCGGTTCTATCGCGGCTCGAGCTGCAGCTTTAAAGGGAGCTAAAGTACTTTTAATCGAGGAACACGCCTCAATTGGCTCTCCTGTAGGCTGTACAGGTCTTTTGAGCACAAAAGCTATTTCCGAGTGCGGGCTTGAGCCCTCGGAAGCTTTCGTATTTAATTCCGTCCGGGGAGCTTTTGTGCATGCTCCTGATGGACAGTGTCTTTCAATCGATGGAAAACAAACAAAAGCCTACGTAGTTTCCAGAAAAAACTTTGATCGCAAACTTGCAGCTCTGGCCCTTGAGGCAGGCGTTGAATTATCACTTAAGACTCGAGCTTTAGGGTTTGAAAAAGCAAATCCTAATCTCAAAAAATCCGAAAAAAAAAGCCTTTCATCTAAAGAGTCGGTGCACTTAAAGGTTCTGAAAAACGGAAAACCTGAAACCATAAGCACAAGCGTGTTAATTGGGGCTGACGGGATAAAAAGCAGGATTGCCCACTTTGCAGGGCTTGGCCAGCCAAAATGTGTGTTGCCTGGAATCCAGATCGAGGCTCCTTATGCATCCAAAGACCCCGATTTTGTCGAACTCTTTCCAGGAGCTGCAGCTCCCGGATTTTTTGCCTGGACTGTACCGGTAAATGAAAAAATCTCAAGGATAGGGCTTGCACTCGATCCCAGAAGCGTTAAAGCCTGCAGAAGGGCACCGACTGAAAAAAAGGTCAAAGCTCCCGGAAAAGGCGAAAAGCTCGAAGCAGCTCCGCTCTTCTATCTTCAGCGATTGCTTGAAACAAATCCACAGGTAAAAGCCAGATACGGCGGAGGAATGCTTGATTTTGTAGTAGGGGGAATTCCTATTGGACCTCTGAAAAAAACGGTAAGTGAGGGGATAATGCTTGTAGGAGATGCAGCAGGACAGACAAAACCGACTTCAGGAGGAGGAATTTATCCGGGAGCTTTTGCCGCAAAAATTGCAGGAAGAGTTGCAGCCGAAGCTGCGCTTGCAGGAGATCCTTCCGAGGAGCGACTTTTAGAATACGAGCGCCTCTGGCGAAAAGGGCTTGAAAAAGAGCTAGAGATCGGAATGCGAGTCCATGATTATATAGGAAATTTAAAAGATGAGCAGCTGAATGCACTGGTAGAAGCCCTTAATAAACCTTCAATTTTGGATACAATTTGTGAATATGGAGATATGGATCGGCCTTCCATTTTGCTGAAAAAATTTTTGCTTTCCGGAAACTCCCTGCAGTTTATGAGGATTTTTGGAACCTTTTTAAAGACGCTGTTTTAAAAAAGGGGTCTTTTCCAGAGAATCTTTTTGTTTTTCAAGCCCGATTCATCCTTAAAATGCTTGCCTTAGAACGATCTATATAAATAATAACAAAGATACACGCCTTCTCATGCATCCCGAGATTCAGGAAATTCTAAAAACTTTTGAAGAAATTAACAAAATTCCGCGCTGTTCAAAACACGAAGCCAAAATTTCAAATTGGCTCAAAAACTGGGGAGAAGCCCAAGGACTGGAGGTTAAAACCGACGCTGTAAAAAACGTCTTGATCAGAGTTTCTGCAAGTCCAGGTTATGAAAATTCCCAAACCCTTGTGCTCCAGGGCCACATGGACATGGTTTGTGAAAAGCGCAGCAATTCAGAACATGATTTTTCAAAAGCTCCAATCCCCTGCCTGCTCGAAGGAGACTGGCTCAGAGCCAAAGATACAAGTTTGGGAGCTGATAATGGAATTGCTCTGGCCCTCGGGCTTGGGCTTGCAAAAAGCAAAAGGGCAAAGCACCCTCCTCTTGAACTCCTGTTCACAGTGGATGAAGAAAACGGATTGACAGGAGCAAATGCGCTTGAGCCTGATTTTTTAGAAGGAAAAATCCTTCTGAACTTGGACTCAGAAGATGAAGGAATTTTTACAGTTGGGTGCGCTGGAGGAGAGAATACGAGAATCCGTTTTCTTCCAGAATACGAAACACTCGACTACGGAACAAAACTTGGCCTGTTCAGTCTTAAGATAGGGGGCCTTAAAGGGGGACATTCCGGAACCGAAATCAAGGCTCAGCGGGCCAATGCTCTCCAGATACTAGCTCGAGGACTGGCCCTTCTTTTAAAAATCACAAAGAAAAAGGGGGATGGAAATGTAAACCCGCTTTTCCTAAAAGGAGGCAGTTCTCATAATTCCATTCCCTGCTTTGCGGAGGGTTTGCTTGCTCTGGAAAAGGAGAGCTTTTCTGAATGTAAAAAAAGCATATCTGAATTTGAAAAAACCCTACAGAGGGAGTATGCTCAAACAGATCCCGGACTTGAACTTAAATTTGAGGAAGAAGGAGAGGAAGCGCTCAAAAAGGTTCAAGGGCTTAAAGATTGCAAAGGAAGGGAGCTAAAACAGAAAGCCCCTGTCAAAGTTATGACTAGGGCTTCAGCAGAAAAACTAGTCTGGCTTTTGCTCTCCCTTCCGCACGGGGTTTATAGGATGGCTGATGACGTTGAAGGGCTTGTGGAAACTTCAAATAATCTAGCCCTGCTTCGGATGACGGAAGGAAAAATTGAAATTCTGTCCAGCCAGAGGAGTTCTTTTAAGTCAAGGCGAGCCGAAATTACAGAAAAAATCGAGGCTGTAGCAAAATTAGCAGGAGCTAAAGTCTGGCAGGAAAACACTTATCCGGCCTGGGAGCCAAAAATGAATTCCGAGCTATTGACCCGTTGCATTTCCACTTATGAGAAATGTTTTGGGAAAAAGGCTACAATTGAGGTCATACATGCGGGGCTTGAATGCGGAGTTATCGGTTCAAAATATCCGGATATGGAAATGATTTCCTTTGGGCCCACAATCAAAGCTCCCCATTCTCCTGAGGAAAAACTCCATATTCCTTCCCTTGAAAAAACCTGGATTTTTTTGCTTGCCCTGCTAGAAAGTTACTGCTAAAAATATAATTATGTTAGGAAAGGAATGAAAATGAGGGCTGAAAATATACGGGCCGAAATTCATATTTCAGGCAGGGTTCAGCATGTAGGATACAGAAACTTCGCTAAAAATGCAGCCCATCGCCTGGGTATAACCGGTTATGCAAAAAACCTTACAGACGGTCGAGTTTTCGTGCTTGCAGAAGGCAAATCTGAGGCTTTAAAGCTTTTTACAGAAACCCTGAACAAAGGCCCCCTTTTTGCAGATGTGGAAAAAATGGATCTCATTTTCAAAAATCCCACAGGGGAGTTTGAGGACTTTTTTAGGTATTAAAGAGCTTTCAACCAACAATTTACCAATAAATTAGCTCGGTAATAAATTAGCTCGGTAATAAATTAGCTCGGTCATTCTTTCAATATGCGGGCAATAAGCACGAGTCCCCCAAAATTGATCAGCCCGATCAGAATATAGCCTGCAAACCGCTTAAAATTAGATTTAGAGCCCAAAGACTGAGGTAAAGAGAAAGGGCTCGTGGAATCATTAAAAGTCTCAAAAGCTTCGAATTCTGCTTCCTTCTTTTCTAAGGTCTGGGAAGCTGCGGGCAGCATTTGTGTAAAGTCAAGGACCAAATCGCCTTTTAAGAAAAATTCATTTTCAGGGAGGGAAGCTCCCTCGGCTCCTACAATTTTATAACTCTGGTCAGGCTCAAGCCCTAGGAAAAGAAACTCATTATCAACTCTGGTAGAGGCAAGCTCTTTCCATGAATTGAGGACATTTTCACTTTCACTTTCTTCAATTCCTATTTTACTTTTACTTCCGCTTCCCTTCCTCCTTCTTCCTGCCTCATTTTCTCTAACAAGGAGTTTTATAGTATCCTTTTCCCGCATAATGACTTTAAGGTTTGCGTAATCTTTTTCAAAAATTACCTCGCCTTCCGAAAATCGGGGTCTTTCCGGAATATTAAGTAGACTCAGAATGGTAGGTGCAATATCTTCTTGGCCATATTTGCCCTCTAAGACTCCGACTTTTATTCCTGGAGCCTGCACAAGGAGAGGCAGCATTTGAGCTTCGTCTGAAACCGCATACTTTTCAGCTTGGTGACCTCCCCTGCTATCAGGAGTAGGAAAAGCCATTCCGTGATCGGAGGTCAGTATAAAAACCAGATTATGTTTTTTGCAAAGTTCATAGAGAGGAAGAAGGTCTGTATCCAGCTTTTCTATGCAGTCGATATACCCATAATTTTTGCGGTAGTGCCCACTTAAATCCACGGCTCCTACGTTGACTGTAAGGATATATTTTTGGTCAGGAAGCTTCTCAGCCATATATTCCACAATTTTACAGGCAGTGTCGATTCCCCAACGGTTATAGCCTGAATACCTTTCTCTAGTCTCCTTTGAGGCGGTATAAGTTGGAGCCTGAGCCCCAGCTTCTTTCATAAGTTTTATGAGCTCAGGCGGAACCTTTACGGTCTTTGGAGGATGCTCATATTCTTCAAGGCTGATTTTCAGGTTTTTAAGGGAATTGTTTTTGTCTCTTAAAATGGCATCCTGTTCAGCACAGATAGCCCAGGAATCTCCTCTTTCCATAACTCCTAAGCAGAGATATCCATTTTTATGAGCGGCGTCAAAGAGGCTTGCATCTTTGAAACTTACAAGCTCGCTATCAGCTTTTCGGTTTCCTGTAACCAGAACCGAGTGCCCTCCTTCGGTAAAGGTCTGAGGGGCCCGAATATCTAAAACTCTTGCACTTTCTCCGGCAATTTCAGGAAGGGTTGTTAAGAGAGCTTTTTCAAGCGGATTGCCGTCAAGAGCTCGAGGGGTTAGTTCTGGATAAACAAAAGGGGCACTAAGCCCGTCTACGATCAGAAAAACGGCTCCGTCTGGCGAAGGAACCGGGCTTAGCTCAACTTCCGTAAGAGCACCTACGGGAGTGGAAAGGGAAAGGAAAAGCAAGGAAGCTAGAAGAAAGAGGAAAAAAGAAATCTGGTTTGCTTTTTCAGGCTGAGGTTTCCGGGGACCGGGAATCATCGTAAATAATTTTTAAGTATAAGTATAAAGAAGTTTGCCTAGATTTTACAAAAATTATTGAAATCTAAAGCCTTAAACAGGAAAAAGCTATAATATGGAAAATACTTTCGTACATTCCAAATCAAATCCCCCTAAAAATTACTACTACTCCAAACGAAAAAAAAGGATGAAAACCCATGAAAATGAATCCACGTTGTACTTATTGTTTACTTTCTAGAATCCATTTTCAAGCCAAACTTTCAACAGATGATGAGGAGCTGATAAACAGGACTATTAAAGAATGCCTGAAAGTACTTTCAGAAAATTATAGTCCAGAAGTAGTTTCAGCCTCCGTTGCAACAAAAGTACACAGGAAATGTTATGAAATATTAAATGATAATGATCCTTACAGGCAGACAAAAAAGCTTAGCAATGAAGCGGCTCTTAAGCTTTTGCCCTTTGCAAAGGAGAAGATTTATGCCGGAAATCCTGATAAGGCTGAACTTTTTAAAAGGGCTGTTTTGGCCTCTATTATCGGAAATTATTTTGATTTTGGAATAATGGGCTTTGACGCCAGTGAAGATCGTTTTGAAGGAGCTTTTAAGGAACACTTTGAGCGCGGGCTCGGTCTGGACGAAACTTCTAAAATGCTGGGTATGCTTGATAGAGTCGTTTATCTTACAGACAACTGCGGAGAAATCATTTTTGATATGCTTCTCCTTGAGGTAATCAGAAAGTTGGGGGGAAAAGTTACTCTTGTGGTCCGAGGAGGTCCTATTCTTACTGATGCAACCCTAGCCGATGTTCAGGAATTTGGAATTGAAAATCGGGTTGAAAAAGTCCTGACAACGGGCTCAAATGCTATAGGAGTTTCCATAGAAGAAGCGCCTTCAGAACTGCTTAGAGAGCTGCAGGATGCAAGCCTGATAATAAGTAAGGGGATGGCAAATTTCGAAACTCTTTCTGAACACAATTTTGGACCCATTGCCTATCTGCTGCTTACAAAATGTGAGTGTGTAGCCAAGGAGCTGGGAGTTGAGAAGAATCTGACGGTAGCAAAAGTAATGAACTGCCCCTGAAAGGGGCAATTCCTTAAAACAAACATAAATATAGACTTTTGCATTTACTTCCAAAAACTGAAAGCTGTATTGGCTCTAGAATCGGAAAAATCGCTATCTTTTTAAGTTTCCTCTCTGAAACTATATATTATTAAAAGAGTTATCCCTGCCCTAGAGCAAAAAAAGAACCCTGAGCCGGGGTAAAAAGAAGGAGGAAAAAAGAAGATGTGCGAATTAAATGTAGTATTACAGTGCGGAGAAGAGCGCAAGCTGATTATGGAATCCGTTGCAAAGCTTGTCGTGGAAGGCGATTTTATAGAACTGACGGGAATTCTTGGAGACCGGAAGACGGTTTCGGGTTCTATAAAAGAGATAAATTTTTCAAAAGGAGAAGCTCTACTGCTTGGACTCTGAGTTCCAGCTCAGTTTTCTGAAAGTTTTTTTGCTATCTTTTTCTGTTTTTTTCAGGCCGATCTATCTCTTGTTTTTTATTTTTATATAATATAAGCCTTAGCGACCACAGCGGAAACTAAACCCCAAGAGGCTTGAACTCAGAGGCCATAAGCGGAAACTTTAGCCTTGATTTCGTATAAAAAAATTCTGCTGCCTCTTTGCTCCCATTCCGAGGACAGTTTGAGCTCACTTTAAAAGTATATAATGTCTAAGAATACCATAACTTTGAACTAAGATTAAAAGATAGAGAAGGGACATCGTACTACCCCGGCCTGTAAAACAAGCCCCTTGCAAGCAATTATATACACTTGTTTAACAAAATGCAGGAAAGAGCCTCTGGGGAACTTATAAACAGAAGTTTTGAGGAAGGGACCCGAAAAACATATAATAATTTTTCCATAATCAGGTGATTTATTGTCCTCATTAAAAATAAACCAAGAAGCCTTTATTCAGGCTGTGCTCAAAACCCTTAGAAAAGCAGAAACCGAGCTTCCCGAAGATGTTGTAAATGAACTTAAAAAAGCTTTTGAAAAGGAAGTAAGTCCAGTTGCAAAGGCTCAGCTCCAAGCGATTCTTAAAAATATTGCGCTTGCAAAAAAACACAGTATTCCCATGTGCCAGGACACAGGAATCCTGATTTTTTTTGTGGAGATTGGAAGGGAACTTCAGCTTGATTTCGAGCTTGAAGCAGCCCTAAAAAAGGCTGTGCAAAAAGCGACAAAAGAAATCCCGCTTCGTCCAAATGCAGTCTCTCCTCTGGGCCGCAAAAACAGTGGAGATAATACTGGATGCGGGATTCCGGACATAAACTACAGTTTCGTGCCCGGAAAAAGCCTAAAAATCACCGTGGCCCCTAAAGGGGCGGGATCCGAGAACATGAGCGCCCTTCGAATGTTTAATCCAACCGAAATAGATAAAATAAAAACCTTTGTGCTTGAAACCGTGGTAAATGCAGGGGGAATGCCCTGTCCTCCGCTCACCATTGGAATAGGAATCGGAGGCTCTTTTGACAAAGCCGCCAGACTTGCTAAAAAAGCTCTGCTCCGGAAGCTTGACACTCCCATGGATGCTTTTGAGCAGGAACTCCTAAACGCTGTAAACGCCCTTGGAATCGGAAGCATGGGGCTTGGAGGGAGCACAACTGCCCTTGCGGTCCACGTGGAAAAAGCTCACTGCCATACAGCCTCCCTTCCAGTGGCAATTAATATTCAGTGCTGGGCAAATAGGCATGCAAGCCTTGTTCTCAAAGGGGAAGAATAACATGGAATACCATCTGAAAACCCCTTTAAAATCCGAAGAGATTTTGAAACTAAATGCTGGAGACGTCGTCTATCTAACAGGAGCGATTTTTACCGCCCGAGATGAGGCTCACGCTCGCATCCTTGAAAAAACAGAAAAAGGAGAAAAGTTACCCTTTTCACTAGAAGGGGCGGCAATCTACCACTGCGGACCCCTTATGAAAAAGGAAGCAGGTTGGAAAGTGGTTTCCGCAGGCCCCACAACCAGTGGTCGAATGTCAAAAATGACACCCCCCCTTCTAAAAACCCAGGCCGTGCGGGCGATTATCGGAAAAGGAGGCATGAAAAACGTAACTAAAGCCCTGAAAGATTCTTGCGTTTATTTAGCCTACACAGGAGGCTGTGCAGCGCTTGCTGCCGAGCTAATTAAAGAAGTCAAAACCGTGCACTGGCTGGATCTTGGAATGCCCGAAGCGGTCTGGGAGCTTGAAGTTGAAGAATTCGGGCCCCTTATTGTGGGAATAGATACAAAAGGTCGAGATATCTTTTCCGAAGTTAGGGAAAAGGCGAAAAAAAGCTTAAAGAAGCTAGAAAGAGTTTGAAGGAATAGAGAAAAGGATAAAATATTCAGGGTTTTCTTCTGAAATGCGTAAAACATATATGTCGGGTCTTCCAGAGGGGAAGACAATGAAAAAGCCGATACAAATCCGGGAGCTTCCCCTTTATATATATCATGCCGGGCAGTGCAACCCGAAAAAGTGCACGGGTAAAAAACTGGCCCGGTTTGAGCTGGCTCGCCTTTATGAAAAGATCTCAAAACTACCTCGGGCTTCAATTCTCCTTGATCCCATGGCCGAAAAAGCTCTTTCTCCGGCTGATAACACGGAAAAAGGAATCGTGGTCCTGGATTGTTCTTGGGAAGAAGTTGAGCGCGTCTTTCCGGAACTGGAAAAGCGGAACCTGCAGCATAGAGCTCTGCCCTATCTGCTTGCAGGCAATCCTGTAAATTTTGGGCGGCCTTTAAAGCTTAATTCTGCAGAAGCCTTTGCTGCGGCTCTTTATATTCTGGGACAGAAGGAGCAGGCCCAAAAAATAATGTCCAAATTTAATTGGGGACACAGTTTCCTGGAATTAAACCACGAGCTGCTTGAGGAATACTCTCAGGCTAAAAACAGTACTGAAATTGTGAAAGTTCAAAGTTATTATATCTGATTCTATATATTATTTTCTTACAGCTATACTTTATTTACATTATACTTAATTAATATAGATTTATAGCACCGTGATACGCAACTAATTAATTATAAAAATGAGGAAGCAGTATGGGGGTCCAAATCGGAGTCATAGGCGCAGGCGTCTGCGGAGAGGCAGACAAATCCCTTGCAAAAAAGGTTGGAAGAGAAATTGCAAAAAGAGGAGGGATTCTGGTTTGTGGGGGGCTTGGTGGAGTGATGGAAGCAGCCTCCCAAGGAGCAAAAGAGGCTGGAGGAAGCACTCTAGGGCTCTTGCCTGGAACGGATAAAGGTGAGGCAAATCCTTGGATTGACATTGCGGTTGTAACCGGGCTTGGGCATGCGCGAAACGTACTGCTTGCCCAGACATCGGAGGCTTTGATTGCGCTTGACGGAGAATACGGGACACTTTCGGAAATCGCCCTTGGCCTGAAACTTGGAAAACCTGTAGTGCAGCTTGAATCCAGATGGAAGATTGAAGGGGTAAAAGAGGCAAAAAATCCGGAAATGGCTGTGGAAATGGCTTTTAGTTTGATAAAAGCCAATCCAAAAACTTATATTCAAAAAAGGAAGAACGAATAAACAGCTTCTTAACGAAGGAAGTTTGGGATAATTAAGGACAATTGTGGACAATTAAAGAAAACTAGGGATAATTAAGGATAAAGCAGGATAAACAGAAAAGGCATTTTACAGCCCTTTCTTTAAAAAGATCTTTGTTGGAGTTTTAAATGCATCTCATCGTAACCGAAAAGAACATAGCAGCTAGGCGTATAGCTGCTATCCTTGCACCGAAAAAGCCAAAAAAAGTCCGTATAAGCGGGGTGGACAGCTACCAGTATGAAACCGCCCAAAAAGAAAAAACAGTGGTCATTGGGCTTTCAGGCCACATTGTGGGCATTGACTTTCCCAAAGAGTATAACAATTGGCAAAAAGTCGAGGCAAGGACTCTTATTGATGCCGAAATCGTAACAACTCCAATTAATCGAAAAATCGTCACTGCTCTGAAAAAACTTGGGAAAAGTGCAGAGCGGGTCACAATTGCTACGGACTACGATAGGGAAGGAGAACTGATAGGCGTCGAAGCTTTAGATATTATAAAAGCGGCAAACCCTGATCTTGTTTTTGATAGAGCCCACTACAGTGCAATCACCCCAAAAGCCATAGAAAAAGCCTTTACAGAGCTGGCAAAAGTTGATTTCAATCTGGCTGATGCGGGGCATTCCAGGCAGGTTATTGACCTAGTTTGGGGAGCAGCTCTTACCCGTTATATTTCCCTTGCTGCAGGAAGACTTGGAAAGATGTTTCTTTCAGTCGGAAGAGTTCAGTCTCCGACCCTTTCCCTAATCGTTGAGCGAGAAAAGGAACGAGAAGCTTTTATTCCAACTCCTTACCGGGAAATTCAGCTCGAGCTTCAAGGAGAGGATGGAAAAAGTTTTGAAGCTCGGCACTCGACTCGCAGGTTCCTGGATTTAGAAGCAGCCCGGAAAGTGTTTGAAAAACTTGGAAGCTTTGCAAAGCTTAAAAGCCTTGAAAAAGGCAGAAGAACCGAAAACCCTCCGACTCCTTTTAATACCACAGGCTTTATTAACGCAGCAGGCTCAATCGGATTTTCTCCCTCAAACGCCATGCGCATAGCCGAGACCCTCTATACAAACGGGTATATTTCATACCCTAGAACTGATAATACTGTTTATCCCGAAAGTCTGGATCTAAGAGCTCAGCTTGAGCTTTTCAAAACAGGGAGATTTAAACAGGAAGCGGAATCTCTTCTCAAAAAAAGCGAACTCATTCCCACCCGCGGCAAAAAAGAAACAACAGATCATCCTCCAATTTATCCCGCCTCCTTGGCAAACCCTGAAGAATTAAAAGAAGACGAGTGGAAGGTTTATGAACTTGTTGTAAGGCGTTTTTTTGCAACTTTTGCAGCAGCCAGCGAATGGGAAACCCTGCGCTTAAAGCTTGAACTTTCCGGAGAAGAATTCCGAGCAAACGGGGCCAGACTAATCAAAGCTGGTTGGAGATGGTATTATCCGTATAACGCGCCAGACGACCGACTACTTCCGGAACTCAAAGAAGGCGACGTCCTCAAAGTTACGCATAAAGAACTTCTGGATAAGGAGACCCAGCCTCCAGGGCGCTACGGACAAACCCGGCTTATTAATATGATGGAAGAGCTGGGGCTGGGGACAAAAGCTACAAGGCATGAAATTATCAGTAAGCTTAATTCAAGGGCCTATATTCACGGAAATCCGGTACAGCCTACCAGAACTTCTTTTGCTGTAATGGAAACTCTTGAAAAATACTCTCCGACAATTACCAGACCGGAAATGACTCGTAAACTTGAAGAGGATATGGATAGGATTGCTGAGGGAAAAATCTCCGAAGAAAAAGTATTAAAAGAGTCAAGAGCCATGCTGGATTCCGTGTTTGAGGATCTGGAGAAAAATAAGGCGAAAATCATAGATTCCCTGCAGGCAGGGCTAAGGGAAGACAAAATAATCGGAACCTGTCCCGATTGCGGAGGAGAACTTATGATTCGCCGTTCAAGAAGAGGAGGCCGGTTTATTGGCTGTAATAACTATCCGGATTGCAATTTTTCCTTGCCCCTTCCAAGAAGCGGACAGATTGTGGTTACGGAAAAAACTTGCGAAGAGCACGGCCTGCATCATATAAAAATACTCAATTCCAAAAAACGGCCTTGGGAACTGGGCTGTCCCCAGTGCAATTTTATTGAGTGGCAGAAAACAAAGGAAGAAGAAAAAGCCCAGAAACTAAAAAAAGGCCTGCCAGAATCCCTACAAGCCATCGAAGGTTTGGGCAAAGTTAGTGCTGAAAAATTTGAAAAAGCCGGGGTTTCAAGTGTCCGAGAACTTGTAAAAGCCGAGCCCTTTGAGCTTTCAAAATTAACCGGGATTAGCATAAATAAAATAAAAAAATTCCAGGAAACGGCTTGTGGGGAAAAAGAACCTGAAAACCCGGAAGCTTTGAAAACCACAGAAACTTCAAAAACCGCGGCAAAATGAACCGGGCTTGAGAAGAATTTGAAAAAGGAGCTTGGAAATTGAAACTGAGTTTTAAAGGCGGTTGCGGGGAGGTGGGGCGTTCGGCCCTCCTGCTTAACGGAGAAATTCTGCTTGATTACGGGCTGAAACCTGGAGAGTTTTCGGAATATCCCCTTCCCGGAGGAGCAGACCCTAAAGCCGTATTAATATCCCACGGACATCTGGATCACTGTGGAGCGGTTCCAAAACTTATGGCTGCTGAGCCTGAAGTCTACATGACTCCTCCAACCGCAGCCCTTGCGGAACTTCTTGCAAAAGATACCCTCAAACTTGCAGCTTCCACTCTTTCGGGAGTGGGACCTTTTGAGCCTGCAGCCCTTGCGGAACTTAGCCAAAAAACTCAGAAAAAAGCTTTTCGAGAGAGTTTTAGGGTTTTAGGGTACAAAGCCTGCTTCTATCGAGCTGGACACATCCCAGGAGCAGCCTCAATTTACCTTGAATCCAAATCAGGAGAAACCCTTCTTTATACAGGGGATCTGAGTCTTAAGCCAACCCGACTTGTTGAAGGCGCCGAAGAATTTCCAGAAGCCAAAACCCTTGTAATCGAAAGCACCTATTTTGGAGAAGAACATAAACCAAGGGAAGAAACCGAAAGAGCTTTTATAAAGTCGATATGGGAGACGCTTGATAAAGGAGGAAGCGCAATTATTCCAGCGTTTGCAATCGGGAGGACTCAGGAAATCCTAATGCTTCTGGATGCCCAAGGAATTTCCGCATATGTCGATGGATTGGGCCGAAAGGTTTCAAGCCTTTTTATGCAATACCCAGAATACTTACGGGACGAAAAAGCTCTTCAAAAAGCGTTGGGAAGGGCGGTATCCGTAAAAGAGCCCCGAAGAAGGGCTCTTTTCAAAGAACCGGCTGTAATAGTCACGACCGCGGGAATGCTTAATGGGGGCCCTGTTCTTTATTATTTGAATAAGCTTCACAAGGATCCAAACTCCAAAGTTCTTCTTACTGGATATCAGGTGAAAGGTACAAACGGAAGAATGGCTCTAGAAAATAAACTTATCGAGGATAGAGGAACTGTTTTGACTCTCAAACCAAAAGTTGAGCAATACGATTTTTCGGCACATTGCGGAGATAAAGCGTTAAAAGCCTTTGTCAGAGAGTGTAGCGATAAGGGCACAGAAAGGGTTTTTGTAATGCATGGGGAAAAACCTGGAGAGTTTGCCGAATGGATCCGGGAAGAAATAGGAATCAAAGCTTATGCTCCCCTTAACGGCGAAACTTTCCTAGTTTGAAGCATTTTTTTTAGAGAAGCCCTCTTCTTCTTTCGCTTCTGTATTCGTCAAGTAGACTTTCAAGTTCGTCTTCTCGGGCTTTTACCCGTTTTTTCTCAGCTGCTTTTGCCCATTTAGCAATTTCAGTCTCCAGAACTTCAGGATCCGCCAGGGCAAAATCATCCACTCGCTCAAGCGGGAAATTCTTGAGCACCGGCAAATTTCCTTTAAAAAAAGCCTCTTCGGCTGCGTGCGAGAGTCCTTCCGGCACAAGGACGGCTTTTATCTTAGCTTCTATTAGAATTTGGGCGGTTGCAGCTCCGCCTCCGCTCGGATTTTCAAGGAAAAGCACATCTCCTGCCTTCAGCCCATAGCGAGCTTTTGTCTCGGCCACGGCCTCTTTTGTAAAGGAGCCTACAACCTTGACCGGAGTTCCTTCTCCCCGAACTTCCATTTTCCGGAGCTTTTTAAGTTTCCGGCTCTGTCGCCGGAGTTCCCTGATGATATTGTTTTTCTTTTTTAACTCTCGCTTTAGCGCCTCGATCTTACTCTCCCGTATCTGAAGCTCTTTTTCTTTTCGAATTTCTTTATAAGCTTCTCTTTTAAAACCTTTTAAACTTGCCTCCAGTTTTAAAATTTTTTGATCCCTGAGAGCTTTTTCCCGCTTTAGCTCTTTAACGTAGGCCTGAAGATTTTGGATCTGCTCTCCTTGCATCCGGACGCTAGCTCGAAGTTTTTGGAGAGTTTCGGAGGCTTTAGCCACAGCAGTTTCGGAAATATCTTTTTCAGGCTTTTTAGAACCTCTGCCCTTGGGAGTTTTGGAGGCTGAGGCTTTTTCAATTGCCGTATCGATTGAGGTTCCTTGAATTACATATAATTTTATAAGTTCGAGATCTGCGGTTTCAGGAGCTTTTTTTTCAATTCTGGAAAAAAGTTTTCTGTAGCTTTTATAGGTCCAAAGAGCTGCAGTCAGAGCATCTCGTTCATGATCGTTTGCATATCCAAAAGGTTTTGCAAGAGCTATTTTTTCCTCGGCCGGAATTTCCACGCCCGGACTGGCCGGAACCGCATTAAAACTACGCCTGATTTTTTCAACCGAACCGGGCATGGGACTTACATCACTTGCAACGACTGCGGGTTTTCCGTATTCCGCAATCTTTTTGATGACTTCCTCTGCAGCTATGCCCCTTATACTTTTAAGAAAAAGAAGCTCCCCTTCAAAAGAGAGTACAGCAAGCCCAACTGTAGTTCCTGGATCAATTCCCACAATCGTAAACCGTCTTCTCGGTTTTTTATCCTCCAGGGGTTCGTAGCGAATTTTTTCCCTTTCAACGCTTTTTACACTTACCTGTACATCGTTGCTTAGCATTGGATGGATTGGGATCTCTCCGCGTTTTGCATAGACTATAAATTCGGACCTTACATAGCCTCCAAACCCTTTTACGTTTTTAACCTCATATTTTATTCCCTTTTTTCGGGAAAGTTCTCTAAGAATTGATTCAATCTCCCGGCTCCGCTGCAAAACAGCACCGTGAACTTTTCTTCGGTAACGGTTCTGGCTCCACCCCCCTCTCCCCAAAGATCGAGCCCTGCTGACTTTGATTCGAGTAAGGTCTTCAAAAAGCGAAACTACATCCCCTATGCCCATATCAGCAAGTCTTGCGCAGACTTCGGCTTCTTCGTTAGGGTTTGTGGGATCAAAAAAAAATCCGTGTTTCCGGCCAAGTCGGACCAAAGGTTCAGGTCGGATTCCTCCCGTTACTTGAACAAGTCTAACTCCTGCTGGCAAACGCTCCGTGATATGCAGCAATTCTTTTTTGTCAGCCGCAAGCTCAAAGATATTGTCCACTGCAATCAGATCCGGCCGGTCCTTCTGGATCATGTTCAAAACCTTCTGGCGCCGGAGCATAGAATAGTGGCTAATTTCTCCATCCTTTAAGATCGCAAGGGCATAACGGGGAAGGGCCCTGGCCCTTGGCGAGCCCCGGGAAATATCAATTCCGTAGATAATAGCCGAGCCTCCCTCTTGCACAGCAGCTCTATAATTTTAGGTCCTAAAATAAAAATAAAGGCTGTTAGTAAAGCTAACAGTAATGAATATCAGTAAAAACTTACAGTTTTGATTCAGAGGCTTCTGATTCAGGATTCAAGATCTTGTTCAGCAAAAGCTTCTGACTCTCTTTTTAAAGTTTCTTCACTAAGCTTTTCAGCAGCTTTTTTGGGATCGACTTCTATTATTTTTTGAATAATTGCTTTGAGATCCCTTTTAAGGCCATATTTTCTGTAAAAGTGAGTTAGCACGTTTGAGACGTCTCGCTCAAGCAATTCAGCTGCATGAGGGTGTTTTATTGTTACGTATTGAGGCCAGTCTATAAACTGGACCCCCTCTTCACTTACGAAAATATTGTATTCGCTAAGGTCAGCATGGATAATTCCAAGAGCATAGGTGAGTTGCACTTGTCTGAAGATTTCATCCAGATACTCCTCAGGCTCAAGGATTTTTGTTTTGGCAAGAAGGCTTCCTTTTGCAATTTCCATAACAATTGCGTGTCGGTTTTGGTCAAGAGGACGCGGGACCGAAACTTCCGGATAAAGGCTCTTAAGGATTTCAAACTCCCGTTGCGCTGCAAGTCGGGCTGCATAAATCCAAGAAAAGTGTTCCCTGTCTCCAATATGGTTTCGGGTTCGTTTCACTTGTTTAAAACTGGTTCGGCCTTCTCTGTGAAACTTTATTATTACTGGAATCGGCTCTCCAATCGCAAGTTCAGGCTCCTTTATAGCTTCAAAGACTACGGACTCTTTTCCAACCCCGATTTCGTCGCCTATGGCAGAGACTGTTTTTCTTTTCACAAAGGTGTTAAGGGCAAGAGCATCATAGCCTTCAAAATAGATCTGGTAGCCTTCGTAGGGCTGAAAAGTTCTTACGACAAGCTTTTTTTCTATGAGTTTTTTCAGTCTGTATTCCAGTTTTTCAGCAGGAAGTTTTGTATATTTATTCAGGTCTTCAACGGGGACCCACTCAAAATGTTTCATACCCATTTCAATGCCCGTAAGGATTCTGAAATCTTTTTTATCAAGTTCCCTGAAAACCTTCAGCACATCACTTATCATTGTAGAATAAAATGTAGCCCACGCTATTTAAAAGAATGGGGAGCTTATAGAAGAAAGGAGAAAAAACCCTTTGGCATCAAATTCTGAACTTCATGATCTTAATTTCCTTCTACAGAAGAGGAAGAGACAGCTTGTAAAAAAGGTTATTGGGAAGCTGAAAAGCTTCCTAAGTTCAGAGCAGTCAAAGTGGTTCTATATCTAAGCTTTAAAGGTAGTCTAAAACAAGCAACAGCATCAAGCTCCACTATAGATAAATACTATATCAACATTCTTGTGGATGAGGAAAAAGAACTTCCTGAAAAACAGGAGAATTCAAGCTCGAAGAATTAATCCGAAAGAAACCTGAATTAAATAAAAGCAAATGTCGGCAAAGCAATTTGAAGGAAACAAAGAAAACAAAAAAGAGTCGCAAAATAGGAAAAAAACGACCTTTACTCAAGCTCCAGACGGCGTAAGCCAGCTAATAGCCAGTCGCTGGAAAATCGGGGCGGCTTTAGTTGTAGCTTTCCTCATTTTTTTTGCTATTCGTATCCTTTTGCCCCTTGCAGACGGAATCGTGCTGGGGTTAGTCTTTGCCTATATTGCCAGACCCATTCGCAAAAAGTTCAAAAAACACAGGCGGCTCGGAGCTCTTATAGCAAGTCTTTGTATCTTTATTCCTATTGTCTTCATAATAGGAGTCGGTGTGGTTCAGATTTTAAACCAGGTTTCTTGGATTCTGGAACACCAAAGTGAAGTTATAGGAGAAATCTTTGCTTTTGTGCGTTCTTTAGAAATTCCTGAACAATATCTTGAAGAAATCAACAGCATGGTCTGGAACCTTTTAACCTCGCTTTTGCCTGCAATAGGCAGAATAGGATTCATTTCCTATGCTTGGGGCATCGGGATGTTTGTCATCAATTTCATTGTTGCCATGCTGCTTTGTTATTTCCTGCTTTCCGATGGGGATAAGCTCTACTGTGCTGTGCTTTCGGTAGTGCCTGAAGAATACAAGGCGCCTCTTAACAGGTATGCAGCCCATCTTGATCTTATTCTTACAGGAGTGTTTATAGGCAATGCCTACGCCGCCCTGACCGTAAGTGTAACCTCAGTTATTGTCTTTTATGCCTTTGGTTTTTCTCATGTGCTTGCGCTTGCAACCCTTATTTTTATTGCCTCAGTAATCCCGCTTTTTGCAGGTTACATGGTGCTGATTCCACTTGCAGTGCTTCGTTATTTTGAGCAGGGATTTGAAAGTGCTTTTATTTTTCTTCTGGTCTCATCCCTTGTAATCTACGGCCCTCCCGAACTTTTCCTAAGACCCTATCTGACCAGCATAAAATCCAAGATTCATCCCATGCTTCTTATGCTGGCTTTTCTTGGAGGAGCCTTTGTAGGCGGGATTGCAGGTTTTTTTGCAGCTCCTATCCTGCTTGGAGCCCTTGTTGCGGCTTATAGAGCGTATCAGGAGACAATTCATCCTGAAATCCTCAAGCAAAACTCTGAACTCAAAAACCTTGAAATACCAGAAAACCTGGATTGCATGCAGGAAAAACCTTGCAAAAAGTAAAACTAATATATTATTCTATATTTGGGATTAGCTTTCAATTACTTTGAAAGGGATTATTTTATATCACTGTAGGCTGTTAGAACTGTCAGATATTCTTCTTTATATCCCGGAAGCGGGTAGGTTTTAAAGCCTGCAGCTGAGATGCAATCAAGAAACTTCAAGCTTATACCCGACTCTGAACTTAAGAGGAGCCAGGCATTTTGATGAATACAGGTGATTAAATGCAGTTATTACTTATTCATTCTGATTATATTGAATACGAAACCAAAAAAGAAACTCCTGTCGCTGAAAAAATCGAAGAATCCTTAAAAGCCGGAAGGCTTGAGGAAGCTCTTACCGCTTTTATGGCAGTGGAAAAAGCGGACGAGGCAAATCCGGGCGAAAGTGTTGAAAAGACGGTTGCTGAAATCGAAAAAGTTGCAGCCCAGATCAAAACTGAGCGCATAATGCTCTACCCTTACGCTCATCTGAGTTCAGAGCTCTCCTCTCCTAAAGTGGCAATTAAAGTTCTCAAAGCTATTGAAGCGGCCTTAAAGGATAAATTTGAGGTTAAAAGAGCCCCATTTGGCTGGTATAAAGCTTTTAAGGTAAGCTGCAAAGGACACCCTCTTTCGGAACTATCCAGGACAATTCTGCCCGAAAGCACGGCTCCTGCAGCCGAAAAGGTGGAAGCTTCCAAAGAGGAAAAGAAAGAAGTGGTCTCTGAGGCTTTAAAAGCCGAAGATAGTGCTAAATCCTACTGGCGTATCCTAACTCCAGACGGGAAGCTGCATGCAGTTGAGGATTTTGACCTGAGCGCTTATCCAAAGCTTCGGGATTTGGTAAACTACGAAATCTCAAAAAGCCGCCTTGTAGAAAAAGCGCCCCCACATGTGGAACTTATGCGCAGGCTTGAGCTTGCGGATTATGAACCTGGATCGGATTCTGGAAACATGCGCTATTACCCAAAAGGAAGGCTTGTCAAATCTCTTCTTGAAAACTACGTGCTTGACGTGACTTCGAAGTTTGGGGCCATGGAAGTAGAAACGCCTATAATGTATGATATGAACCATCCGACTCTAAAAAAGTATCTGGACCGCTTTCCGGCCAGACAGTACTCAATCGAGTCGGACAAAAGGCAGATGTTTTTGCGCTTTGCAGCCTGCTTTGGGCAGTTTTTGATGAACCATGACATGACCATTTCCTACAAAAACCTCCCCCTGAGAATGATTGAGATGACTCGTTACAGTTTCAGGAAGGAACAGCGAGGAGAACTCGTTGGGCTTCGAAGACTCAGGGCTTTTACCATGCCTGATATGCACTCTCTCTGTGCAGATATGGATCAAGCCACAGCCCAGTTCATGCAGCAATATGAACTTTGTATTTCTGTGCTTGAAAATATTGGAATCCATGTCAAGGACTACGAGGTTGCAATCCGCTTTACAAAGGACTTTTATGAGGCAAACCGAGAACTTATCACTACCATGGTAAAGACCGTGAACAAGCCCGTACTTGTGGAAATGTGGGATACCCGATTCTTCTATTTCGTGCTTAAATTCGAGTTTAACTTCGTAGACGCTTTGGCAAAGGCAAGTGCGCTTTCCACAGTGCAAATCGATGTCGAAAACGCTGAGCGTTATGATATATCCTATATAAGCTCCGAAGGCAAAGCCTTGCGCCCAACTGTTCTTCACTGCTCTCCGAGCGGGGCAATTGAGCGCTGCATTTATGCCCTGCTTGAAAAGGCTGCCATGGAAACTGAGGCAGGAAAAGTACCCATGCTTCCGGTTTGGCTCTCTCCTACCCAGGTTCGGCTTATTACGGTTTCTGAGGCTCAGCTTCCCTTTGCCGAAGAAGTTGCGGAAAAACTTGCCTGTAGGGTGGATATTGACGACCGTGACATGTCGCTTGGGAAGAAAATCCGGGATGCGGGGAGGGAATGGATTCCCTATGTTGTTGTAATTGGAGATCGGGAAGTTGAAGAAGGCACAATCAATGTGACTATCCGGGCCGAATCCGAACAAAAAAAGCCAAAGAAAGTCCAAATAGTGCCTGAAGAGCTAAACGAAAGGATAAAAGCTGAAATCAAAGGCAAACCCTATAAGAGCTTACCGCTTGCAAAGTATGTCTCTGCAAGGCCGAAATTTATCTGAGTGCTGGCTTGCAGCCATTAAGGAATAAAGGTTAGGAGTAAAGGTTTAGTGTTACTTACCCGAATTTCGGGTTCCTTTACGGATTTCTTTTCGGAGCCTGCTTGCAGCTTTCCAAATTTAGCAGCAGAAGGATCCGAAAAAACTTTGATTTTTTCGTTGCAAGCTAAAAAACAGCTAGAGATAAAGTTTTAGAAGTTCAGGGCAAAGTAACTAAAAATTCAGAATCAGACTCAATTTCAGGAATATCTGATTAAAAGAGAAGGGATAAAAGGGGAAGGAGGCGGCAAAGCTCTTCCGCTCTTTTTTTGGATTAATCAACACAATTTATATATTAGCAAAATCCATATTATTGAATACCCGGTTTCTTCTGCCCGAAAGTATCGGATGGAACTGGCTTGTACCTCAAGCCCACCAAGGGGCTTTCAGAACCAGAATTTTTGGAAAGATTGCGGGGGATATTTTTTAAGTGTTCCCGGATAAACCGGTATTCTTTTCCGTTTTTGAATCTCCATTTTCGAATTTCTGCTTAGAAATTTTTTAAGATTAGAATTTCGGATTATAGGATTTTCAATTTAGATTAAAAATTTCTAATTTAGAATTTTTAAAGATAAGCTATCATTATAAAAATTATTTTCGAACCGCCTCCACAAATAGTTCCACGAGAGGACCTTGATTTTAAAAGATCTGGGGCAGGATTCAAATGACAATTTCAGGACAGGAAGCATTAATTACAGAAAATATAGATTTAGAAAGCGTTGAGCTGGCTCCTCTAAGAGCAGATAAACAAAAAATATTTGAAGCTCTACTGCGATATTTTGAAAGCCGAAGAGAAGGCTACATCAAAGTTCCAACTGGTTGGGGAAAAACCTTTCTTTCCAAGCACATTATGAGAGAATATTATAGGGAAGGTAAATTTGTTCTCTTTTTGGTTTCCATGAATAATCCCCTTCTGAGCCAGACTTATTTTGATCAGAAAAAAAATGCCCCTCTTTTTCCAAACAGTTCGATTCTTTCTTCGGAATATAGGGTGGATAAGGACGAGTTAGCGGAACATTTGAAAAACAGACCAGAGGGCGAAGGTTTTGTGCTCTTTGCGTCCCTTCAGACTGTACTCGGAAAGAAAAATGCTCTGATAAAGGAACTTGTTTTAGAGCAGGCTGACCTTGTGGTAGTAGATGAAATTCATAATTTCATCAACAATAAAGGCAATGATTTTCTCAATGAATTTGGGGAAAAAACAAGGCTTTTTGGAATGACGGCCACCCCCTTTCAGGGAGTTGTAGGAAGCGTCAAATTCGTAGACGAGATCTCAGGGGACATGCGAGAAGTCTATGAAAAGACTCTCCCTGAGTGTATTTTGGACGGCGAACTTGCGGATCTGAAATATACGATAACGGAAAGCAACCAGGACATCTTAGATGTTTTTGATTTTGAAAAAGGGCTTTCAGAACTTGATCGTACAGACCTTTTTCTGGATTGTAGCAGTGTGGCTAGAATAAAACAAGTGGTCCGGAGGACTCAGCTTGCAAAGGATATTTATGAAGCGAAAATAAAAGCCGATTGGGCTAAAACCCTTGTCTTTTGTGCCCCGGTCCGAAAACAGGTTTATGGACTGGGAGCCGACAAAAAGAAAATTAACGCTTTTCATGCAAAACTTGCAGCTGCCCTTTTTAATGGTGACCTTTCAGCTGAGGAATTTGAAAATGATCCGGAGCCTGCTTTTCCCCTCCAGTTTGAAAACTATACTGAAGCTGGGGGTTTTAGAGAAGCGGCCTATATCTCCTCTGAACTTCCAAAAGCTGAGCAGCAAGCTTTGCTTGAAGCTTTCAAGGAAGTTGGAAAACCTCCTTTTGTCCTCTGTACTGTAGGAATGCTCATCGAAGGTTTTGATTTCCCAGCACTTGAAAACCTGTTGCTCCTGCGACCTACTCTGAGTATGAGACTTTTTGAGCAGCAGCTTGGAAGGGTTATTCGCCTTTCAAAAGCTACAGGAAAAACAAAAGGCCGGGTTTTTGAAATCTCGGATAATTTTAATTCTTTGTATGAACGTTTCGGAGACAATGTCTTTGGGAATCGAAAAATAGAGCAGATTCAGATGCTCCAGCCTGAAATTAAATTGGAAGAGCTTTTTTCCGAAGGAGATTCCTCCAAAACCATTCGGGCGCTAAAATCCGGAAAAATCAAAATAAGCAAGCTTGATTTAATCTCCCGTAAAAAGGAAGGGGAAAGGCCTAGAGAAATTCCAGTCAGGCTACCTCCTACGACTCTCAGAGCCAGATATTTTTCCCAGCTCCTTGGCCTGACCGAAGCAAAGGATGTAGGGCTTTTTGAAAGGGAAAAGCGAGAACTCATGCGCTCAGCTCTACGTTTCAGAGTAAGAGGCGCAGAAGATGCGGCTGAAATTGCCAAACTTACAATACTTGCGAACAAACTTAAGCGGGAGGCCTACGAGGATCGCCGGCTGAAGGATAACTCAAGGAGATACAAGCCCAAAGTTTTTAGAGAAGTTGAATGGCTTTTGAAACTGCGGGCTCTTAATTCCCTGAAATACGAGTGCCTGCACCTTCCTTTACAGGAAAAGAATAAAGCTTTGAAGCTTTTGGGTTTTGAGCCAGATTTCAGACAGATCGATAGTTTCCGGGCAAAGTGCCTGAAAAGGGGATCAGCTCAGAAAACCCTTCCCGAACTTATAAAGGTTCTGGCGTTTGTAAGTCGGCTTTCTTCGGAGGAGACGTATCAATTTCTTGAGAAAAAGAAAAAAGACCAATGGAAGCGGGAATTATCTCCTGCTGTTTATTGGGGTTCCTGTTTCATTGAGGACTCCCCAGAAATAAGAGAACTTTTTGAGTCTACTGAATGGGATAGACAAGTAAAAAATCTGATCAAATAAAAATAAAACCCAGAAGTGGAAATCGATATAAACCGCTCATAAAATTCCTTTTGAATTCTGAACCTCGAGTGCTGGCCGGAAAAACCCAAAAACTTTTATAATTTGGAAAAACGAGTTAGGCTGGATGAGCTTGAGAGACGAGATGAGAGGCAAGGTCGAGACTTTTCTTCTAGACCTTGTCCCAAAACATTTTGATGTCATTGGAGACGTTGCCGTAATTAGGCTCCCAAAAGAGCTTGAAGCTTACGAAAAGGAGATTGCTGTAACCCTTGTTTCAAAACGAAAAAATATAAAAACCGTGCTTAAAAAAGTGAGCAAACTAGAAGGGAAACATAGAGTTGCAGAGTTTGAAAACCTCTGGGGTTCTTCTTCAAAAACCCTACATAGAGAAAACGGCTACATTTATGAACTGGATGTGAAATCCGTCTTTTTTAATCCCCGCTTGTACTCGGAAAGAGCAAGGGTTGCAGCAAGGGTTTTGCCCTCAGAAAAGGTCTTAATCCCTTTTGCAGGAATCGGGCCTTTCGTGCTTCCCGTAGCCGGTAAAGCTGCAAAAGTTCTTGCCCTTGAGCTTAACCCCGAAGCTTGTGCCTTTTTGCAAAAAAACCTTCAGCGAAACCGGCTTGAAGCCAAAGTTTCCCTTTTAATGGCCGATGCAACCACTCTTCCCGGCCTTTTGAAGGGCGGAAGGGAAAAGAAAGAAAATAGAATTCTGGAGCCCGAAAAACCAGGCTTTGAGTTTGATAGAGCGATTGTTCCAACCCCTTATGGTTTGGATAATTTTCTCGGCAAAGTGTCCCAGTGTATAAAAAGCGGAGGATTCATCCATTTTTACACCTTCAAACCAGCTGAAGAGATTCCAGCTCTAATAAAAGAATACAAAAATATGGGATTTGAGGTAGATTTCTTTCGGCGCTGCGGAAATGTCGCCCCTGGAATAAGCCGCTGGGTATTTGATTTACAAAAGCTTGCTTAAGCCTTAGAAGGGTTTTTTGAAGCCTTTAATTAAAAATTATATGTTCAGTTTCAATATTATATTATATTATATTATATTATATTATATTATATTATATTATATTATCAGAAATCTTAATGTAGTATAAAAGATCCAATAGTAATTGTTTACTTGTATAATACTCACTCTAAGACTTATACTAAATATATTAACAAGTTAAATTCAGAATTCATTTTGGGATTTTTATGGGCAGAGGACGAGGAAGAAACCGGACCGGTAATTTTAGAAATTATCCTAAGCGAGCTCCGCAAACCTTTTTCCCAAGCACTTTGGGAGGAAGAAGTTCCCTTTTAGGAATTCTACTGGTAATTCTGCTGGCTGTTGGCCTCTGTTTCCTCCTAAGGATTGTAATACCTTTTATCTGGGGCTTCTTTTTAATTGTTCTTTTGCTATTAGGCCTGAGATATGTCTTGAAATTCTAATTCCCAGAATCATGGAAAAATTGTGTAAGTGAAGGAAAAGTAAAAGGAAAGTAAAAAGAGGAAAAAGTAAAAGGGTATTTAAAGGGCGAAGTTTTAAACCCTTTATTCCGAATTACTATTTTCAAAATTAAATAATTATTTAAAAAGGTTTTATTTAATTCTCTCTTTGGATTAATTCTTTTTTAGGTACTCATCAATGGCCTTTGCCGCCTTTTTTCCGGCCTCCATAGCACTTATTACGGTTGCAGCTCCTGTAACCACATCTCCTCCTGCAAAAACTCCGGGCTTTGAGGTTGCTCCAGACTCAGCTTCGGCAATGACTGTGCCTTTTTTGTGCTGTGAAAGCCCTTTAGAACCTTTGAAAATAAGAGGGTTTGGAGAAGTGCCTATAGCAATTATTACAACCTCAGCTTCAAGGCTAAACTCAGAGCCTTCAATTGGAACAGGACTTCTTCGCCCGGACTCGTCAGGAGCTCCAAGTTCCATTTTTATACACTCGACCCCTTTTACATTAAACTGCTCATCTCCTAAAACACGAATCGGATTTGAAAGAAGCCTAAAGCTTATTCCTTCTTCTTTGGCGTGTTTGATTTCTTCCCTGCGGGCAGGCATTTCCTCTTCTCCGCGGCGATAAACAACGTCTACCTCTTCAGCTCCAAGCCGCAGGGCCGCGCGGGCAGAATCCATTGCAACATTTCCGCCACCTACGACTACGACCTTTTTGCCCATTTTTATCAGGGTATCGTATTCAGGATCATAGGCTTTCATAAGGTTTACTCGAGTCAGAAACTCGTTTGCGGAATAGACGCCATTGAGGTTTTCGCCTTCAATTCCCATAAAACGCGGAAGGCCTGCTCCGGTACCTAAAAAGACTGCATCAAATTCCTCTGCCAGAGCATCGAGTGTCTTAACCCTTCCAATAATGTAGTTGGGTTTAAGCTCGACTCCAAGACTTTTTATGTATTCTACTTCCTCTTGCACTATAGCCTTTGGAAGCCTGAATTCTGGGATTCCATAACTCAAAACCCCACCGGCTTTGTGTAGGGATTCGAAAATTGTGACTTTGTAGCCAAGTTTTGCAAGATCCGCTGCAGCCGTCAATCCAGCTGGACCCGAGCCTACAATTGCAACCTTCTTTTCGCTTGCAACTTCAGAGATAATTGCTTTTTCAGAAACATTTCCTCCCTTTCCGCGCTCGTAATCAGCACAAAAACGCTCAAGGCGCCCGATTGCCACGGGTTCGCCTTTTTTGCCCAGTACACAGCGGGCTTCGCACTGGGTTTCCTGAGGACAGACCCGACCACAGATTGCAGGAAGCGCGTTTGTAGCCTTGATTTTTTCAATTGCCCCTTTGAAAGCTTCCTCTGTAAGAAGCTTGATAAAACCCGGAATATCTACGTTTACAGGACAGCCTTCCACACACTTGGGCTCTTTGCAATTAAGACAGCGGGAAGCTTCGGCAAGAGCGGCTTCCTTCGAATAACCAAGAGCAACCTCCTCAAAATTATTTATTCTTTCCCCGGCAGGCTGTTCGGGCATAGGGATTCTAGTTTTGGGTTTACTTTTTTCACTCATCTTTTTGTCCTCCCTTAATGCAGTCCACACTTGCACTTGTGCTCGTATTTTTCCTTGGCTGCCGTTTCTTCCTCCCGATACATGGAAAGCCGATTCATAAGTTCTACGAAATCAACTTTGCGGGCGTCAAACTCAGGCCCGTCTACACAGGTAAACTTCGTCTCCCCATCAACTGTTACCCTGCAGCCGCCGCACATGCCGGTCCCATCGACCATAATGGTGTTCAAGCTAACCAGAATTTCAACATCATAGGGAGCTGCAACCCCTGCGCCTACTTTCATCATGATAGGAGGACCTACAATTACAACCCGATCAACCTTTTCGTCGCTATCAAGGATCTCCTTCATAATATCGGTCACAAAACCATGGTGGCCTTTTGAGCCGTCATCTGTTGCGATATAAAGTTCGGAACATACTTCTCTCATTTCCTTTTCAAGAAGAAGCAGCTCTTTGTTTCGGGCTCCAATAATGGAGATGACTTTGTTTCCGGCAGCTGTGTAGGCTTTGGCTTGGGGGTAGATAGGAGCCACCCCTACGCCTCCTCCTACAAGAATTACAGTTCCTACTTTTCGGACATCGGAAGGGGTTCCAAGAGGACCTACAAAATCCTCTATAAAGCCCCCTGCAGAAAGGGTTGCAAGCTGCTTTGTGGTCTTTCCCATTTCCTGAAATATTACGGCAACAGTTCCGGTTTCCGGGTTAAAGTCCGCAATTGTGAGGGGAATTCGCTCTCCTTTTTCATCAATCCTTAGGATTATAAACTGCCCGGCTTTTGCAGCCTTTGCCACGTCAGGAGCATTGATTTCCATCCTGTGCACCGCAGGGGCAACTTCTTCTTTTTTTAGTATTTTATATGACATGGAATCACATCTTGAATTAAGGCATCCCTTATGGAATAACTCGATAAGTTTTAGCTTTTACGAATGCTGGACAAAAGTTTTAGTCGAATCCGAAGGCCTCTCAAGCCAAGGGGTTTTCTGCCAGAGAGGGTTATATAAAGGCTGATGGTTTATATATTCTCCCAAATAATTTTTCATTATATTGTCTCTCGGAGCTTCCTTTTTGAAACCTTTAATTCTGAAATCTGGATTTTTGAAACCTTTAATTCTGAAATCTGATTTTCCGGAATTGAATCTAATTTTTTTATTTTTGGTTGCAAAAAAATAAATAAACCCAAAATCTATTATGGATAGGGGAAATTTTTCCCAGACTTTTAAAGCCTTTCGTATGGGAAAAAAGCTTCTGCTGAATTATTAGGAGGTTATCGAGATGGATGAAAAAAAAGAGGAAAGTAAAGAAGCAAAGCATACAAAAAAAGAAGTTCCAATTGTTGAGCCCATACATCCCAAGGATGAGAGAGGGGGCAAGAAAAGGTCTTTACTTGATACCTGCAGGTAAGCAGGGAGCCTTTATTTTTTTTATATTTTTTATACCTACTAGAAGAACTCTTGATTTTGGATTTTTCTGCGTGTTCAGGGCTGATTACCAGTTGCTTTAGGCTGGCTGCCCGTTATAGTGTCGGTTCACGTATTCAAGCAGCTTGCTGCCTGTAAGTCTTTCACTTGAAGGGCCTATCCGGATAAAGAATTCCTCATCTCCTTTTGAAGGTTTTAGAAAGACTGCTTCATCGCTTTTCTGGCAAACTACTTCCATAACTTTTTTGCCGTTTACAGGCAGCAAGCGGTAGTCGATAAGAGGAGAATAAGCCAACCCTATACGCTGTTTTAGAAGCTGCTTGAAGTGGAGGAGGAATTTATCTTCGTTTAAAAAACCATCGGTTTCGATTCCAAGAATTCCCCCCTCGTTTGAAACCCCTACAAGAAGCACGCCTCCGTCAGTGTTTAGGTAGGCTACAATGGTTTTGAGGACAGCATGTTCGATTTCTTTATCGGGTTTGCCGGTCATAAGGTTCAGGCGCAACGTGGATTTGAATTCAAGCTTTTTACTCTCTCCTCTTCGGATAAGCTCCAGAAGGTAATCAGAATCATTGGCAAGCTTGATTGCCTCTCGAATAAGCTCGATTTTCTCTTCGATGTGGCTGATATCTTTTGGGTAGGCAGAAAGCCTGTGCTCGAAAATATTGAGCTGGGAGACCAATTCATCTATAAGACCTTTGAGTTTTAGGATTTCATCTTGGGTTTTTCGCTCAGGAAGGTAGAGCTTACTATGGATAAGGGCCTTGGTATCTACTGTCGGCACAAAAATAGCCACAGCACATTCTCCTTCTTCCTCACAAAAATGACTTCCTCTGCTCGCATCTTGGCCTCCGGAAGCAGGCCAAGCTTGCCGCCATATAAAACCTTGCTTTTCCCAAGTCATCCGAAGTTTCCGGCCCAGGGGTCCATTTAGAAAATCAACAAGATAGGCGGAATTTGCTTTTTCAGGATCCAGCACAAGCTGGACAAAGCCCTGAGGGTCTATTCGCTTTTCCAAAAAGGAGAGAAGCGAATCCGTTACATTGAAACTTTCGGAAAAAGGCAGATATAAAGCATTATCAAGTTCTTCAAAACCATCTCCTTCATATTTTCCAATATCTGGATAATTAATCTCCAGGGCAATTTCCGATAAGCTCATAGCTTTCAGCCCGTATTGGCTGCATAAAGTATCTATTTCTTTTTCAACCATAGGTGATCTTAAAGCCTGTTGAATGATTTTTCTGGCGAATGTTTGTTAAATTCTAATATAGTTATTTTCTTCACTTACATATAATATATTGGGATTCTTCCCTTGAGATTCAAAAAATTTTAAGTTTTACCAAGGCAACCTTGCTTTTCCTTGAAAAATTATTTATGTAATAAAATACACAGTAATGTACGATGTTGTAGATTGGGCCCAATAACTACGACATTCATTAAACTTCGAAAGAATTTTCCTCATAAAGTACCATGTATAAAATTTATACAAACGCCAGTAGAGAGGAGTATAAAATGGAGGCTTTAAAAGCATTTATAGGAAACTCGATAAGAGCAGGGCTGATAGTTTATGGCCTGTTACTCTTTTTGTTTCCTGTAGGTTGGTTAATTCTGCTTGGAACCCTTATAAAAAAACCAAGTATGGATAAAAGGTCTATTGAGGCAAAAATTCTCGGAGCAGAGCTTGAACTTTGAACTCCGTGAAAAAAACGGATCTCGGTTTTTGAAAAAATAACAGGAAGAACCAATAAAGAAACTAATTATGTTTCTGGCCAATATTTGCGCCAATGTCAGAAAATTGAAAACCGGTTCTAGAAGGGGTCGGAAACCAACAAAGAAACGGAAGTTTCTGGGAAACATTCTAAGAATCCCTTTCTTTCTTTCTTTCTTTCTTTTATGGGAATTACTCTTTTTCCCCTAACAGGACTATTTAAAAAAAGCTTGAATACGGGAATAAGATCCCGTATCCCAAGACTCAATTAAATTAAATTAAATTAAATTAAATTAAATTAAATTAAATTAAGATCTCTGCACTTAATTTTTCTCCATTTTGCTTCTGTCCTTCCTTTTCTTGACGTTCTTCTTTTGCTTTTTCTTCCGTAAAGGAAACAATAACTTCAGGCTCCTCATACCAGCGGTTCGGAAGGGTGTAAGCCAGCGTTTCACTGAAACTATCAGGCAGGAAGAACTTTGTACCCCGATCCTCAAGAGCCTCTACAAACCCTGGATCAAGAGCATCTAGTTTTGCTTTACATTCCGAAGCAGCTTCATATTTGCGAATACGATAGAGGGCAAAACGTTTATTGTAGAGCGCCGAAGCTGAATTTGGATCAATTGCAAGCGCTCTGTCATAGCAGGAAATAGCTTTTTCAATCTCCCCGTTTACGTTAAGAATAAAGCCCTTGTTGTACCAAGCCGTAATACAATCAGGCTTTAACATAAGGACCTTATCGTAGCAGGTCAGAGCTGCCTTATCACTGCTTACTTTATAGTAGGCTGCCCCCTTAAGGTACCAGGCAAGCACATTATTCGGATTGTATTTTAAAGCGTTATCATAGCAGCTTATGGCCTCAAGATAATTGCCCTGCAGGTAAAGCTCAAAACCCTTGAGATTATGGGCCTTAATATTTGCAGGTTCACGTTCCAGGATTTGATCATAGCAGACGATTGCCTCATCATAACGCCCGAGCTTATCTAGCACCGCCCCTTTTCTGAAAAGGATTGAAGAGTCAAAAGGTTTGAGCTTGAGGATTTTATCATAAGTTGCAATAGCAGCCTCTTTTTGCCCAACCTCTTCAAGTGCTCTTCCTTTTTCAGAAAGGGCTTCAAGGTTTGCAGGTTCGAGTTCAAGGACTTTATCATAACTCTTAACTGCGTCTGCATGTCTTTCAAGCTTTACAAGCGCTGTGGCTTTTAAAGTCCACACCTTAGGATTTTCCGGCTCAAGGGCAAGCAAACTATCATAACTTTCTATGGCTTCGGAAAACTTTCCAAGCTTTACAAAAGCTGAGGCCTTTTCGGAAAAAGCCTGAGTATTTTTCGGTTCAAGCTCAAGGACTTTATCATAGTATTCAAGGGCCTTTTCATAATTTCCCTGTTTTCCGACACTAGAAGCCAGATTCAGCCAAGTCGCAGCAGAGTTTGGCTCAAGCCTCAGGGCCTTTTGATAGGATTCGGAAGCCTTATCGTACATTCTCAGAGTTTCCTGAATCAAGCCTTTCTCAGCCCAGGCAGCAGTATTATTAGGGTTAATCAAAAGCACATTATTATAAGAATGAAGGGCTTCCTCATTCATTCCAAGTTTGCCTGAGGCTGAAGCTTTTCCATACCAGACTTTTTCGTATGCAAAATCGGGATCAAAATCCTCAAGGCTTGCAGGTTCAAAACGCAGGATTTTCTTATTTGCTCCCAGCTTATTGTACCCTAAAAGGTAATAAATAAGTCCTTTTTCCCGGAGGGTCTCTATAACCTCTATTTTGACCTCAGGCTCTTCAGATCCTGAAAATTCCTGGGTCTGAGCAGTCATTTCCAGAAATTCCTCTCCCTCCTTTAATTTAAGACGGGCTGGAGCATAATCAGGCTTTATCTTAAGAGCCTCTTTGTAACATTCAACAGCTTCAGGGTACCTTCTAAGCTGAGCCAAAGCAAGGCCTTTTTTATACCAAGCTCCTGCACTTCCAGGCTCTAAATCAAGGACATGGGTATAACATTCGACGGAATCTTTGTGTTTTCCGATTTTATCAAGAGTCAAAGCTTTACTGTACCAGACGAGGGTATAATTTTCATCTAGAGCAAGAGCTTTATCATAAGCTTTTATAGCAGTTTTATATTCTCCAAGCTTTTCAGAAACAGCTCCTTTTTTATACCAGGCCTGAGGAGCTTTGGAATCCTGCTTAAGGGCCTTTTCATAAGCTTCCAGAGCTTCAGGATAGTTCTCCAGCTGCTCTAAAAGCAGAGCTTTTCGGTACCAGATCACAGCGTGCTTTGAATCTTCTTCCAGCGCTTTGCTATAGCA
>Ga0265294_10001472_pt1 | contig 31633 bp, 36 predicted proteins | sample MunlanPumphouse3_FD_192504 | JGI IMG/M metagenome (GOLD analysis project Ga0265294, IMG submission 192504) | Groundwater microbial communities from a municipal landfill in Southern Ontario, Canada - Pumphouse #3 | ecosystem: Environmental > Aquatic > Deep subsurface > Groundwater | place...
TCTTAATCATTTTCTCAAAGTATAATGTCAATATTCCATTCCCACAAGTCACTATTTCCAAACCTCAACCAAAAGAAGAAGTGGCCTCTGCTACTATCAAACAACAAAAAGCATCTAAAGAGTTTGTTCAAGATCAAAAGGTAAAAACTAAAGACATCGAGGATGAACATGAATAAACGCTTAGTCCAACTATTGGTGGTCTTTGGGTTTGCTATCTTATTACTACCAGTTTTCTTGGGTAGTAGTTTTAAGCCTAGTGCGAATCAAGAAACTACGCTTGAAGAAGAAGGTAGTAATACTGCCACAACAGCGACAGCAACCGGAGTTGGTTTACTCGCAGTTGGCGGTGGTGGAGCAGTAGTTGGACAATATAATAAGAATAAGAGAAAAAAGCATCAAGCTGAAAATAATACCTTGAAAAAATAGCTGATATTCTTCACAAGAAAATAACCTCTTAATGTAAAAAAACATTAGGAGGTTTTTGTTTTTGCGCAATTGGGCTTTTTTACGCAAAGGAATTTGGGCTAGGATGGTTGACAATTGTGAAATATGGGGTATCATTGGTTTAAGAACTTAAACGGTTCAAGTATGTAAACTGAGGTAATTAATGAATTTATCTAAAGAGATGTCGGAACGATTCAGTTATTGCGCTCCAGTCTTAGTGGCTATATCTGATCCACTTAGACAACAAATACTCACCATCTTACTCCATAATGGGAAGGATGGACTGAATGTGAATGATATCACTGCTGAGTTAGATTTATCTCGCCCTGCGGTTAGTCATCACATGTTAATTTTAAAGAAAGCGGGACTCGTTAAAATTCGTAAAGTAGGAACAAGGAATTATTATGTTCTTGATCCTAAAAAGCGGCTTGGGGAGTTAAAAGAACTCATAGCAATGCTTGACACAGAGGTAAAAAAATGGAATCTATAAAGGTCAAAAGTAAAGGGCTTATTCCGACCCACGTCTTAATTCTCGGAATTATTCTTGGTGTGTTGATGATTGGTTGTGGAATTGTCTGTTTCTGCGTCCCTGGGACAGGATATGCTGCTTTGTGCTATGCAATCGGAGCAGTTATCCTGGTCATCGGGGTACTAGAACTCATCGGTTTCTTCCGTTATTGGAAGGGCATACTCGGGGGATCTTGGGTAATTGCCAATGCAATCTTAACGATTATATTTGGTCTATTCTTGTTGTTTAATGAAACCGCAGTGGAAGCTATCTTACCATTCATTGCTGGTATCTACATTATTGTCTTAGGTTTTGTGAGGTTATTTGGGTCGACAGATTTAGTTGCTTTACACTTACCAAATTGGTGGGTTGAAATGGTGAATGGTATCTTAGGTATCGTTCTCGGAGTTGTCTTCTGTTTCTTACCATTATCGGGAGCCATGACTATGGTTATCTGTATGGGCATCTTGTTGATTATTGGAGGACTTGGAGTTATAAGTGATGCCATCTTCTTCTTCAAGATGAAACGCTTTAAGAAACAGTTTATGCCGCTTGATTAACACAGCGCAAAAAAGGGTTTTTATTCAATCCTTTTTTGTTGATTAGGGAGGGAATTAATTATGAATATTGGTTTATCAGCAGAAAGTACAATTGATTTACAACCAGAGTACTTAAAGAAATGGAATATTAATACTATTCATTTTCATGTGCAAAAGGGCAGTGAATCATCAGGATTCGATAATGAATATACTACAGATGAACTCTGTAAGTATACAATCGCCAGTGGCGAACTATGTCATACTTCGGCTTGTAACCTTGAAGAACTCAAAGAGCACTTTGATCAATTACTTAAGAAGTATGATTACATCATCCATTTTACTATTGCTGGAGTTTTAAGTTCCGGTTATAGTAACGCTTGTATTGTGGCCGATGGTAATCCAAGAATTGCTGTCATCGATAGCCAAGTTACTTCGGGTGGGATGGCGGTTCAAGCCATTTATGCCCGTGAATTAATTGATAATGGTTATCCTTTTGATGCTGTGGTTAAAAAAATCATTGAAAGAAGGCCATTTGCAAGTTGCACTTTCCAACTTGACCGGCTTGATTTCTTATATAAGGGTGGTCGTTGCAGCCGTTTGGCGTATTATGGTACCAATCTCTTCTCAATTAAACCTGAAATTGTTTGTAACCCAGAAAAGGGTGGCGAATTTGGTATTGGCAAGAAATATCGGGGTAAAACCAAGAAATGTATCTTAAAATATGTGGATGACTTATTAGAATCTCATCCAAATATTGATCCTCATATTGGTTGTTTAAATATCTCAACTATGGAAGATAAGTCCGTAATTAGTGAAGTTAGAGCCAAGATGGAGAAGGCGGGATTTAAGAATATTCTCTTCAATGTGGCTAGCCCAACCAACGCTTATCATAGTGGTCCTAATGTATTAGGAGTGCACTTCTATTATGATGGACCACATCCTGTTACTCCCTATAAAAAGTAAATTAATTTGAAACCCCAGTTAATTCTGGGGTTTATTAAATTTGACATTTGGGGAACATTTTACTATAATTGTGTCATAATGTTCCCCAAGAGGAGATTGATATGGATAAGATTATTGAGATTCAAGAATTATTAACAACTAGGGCTGATTTAAAAACTAGATTAGCCTCTTTTGCTTATAACGGAACTCCAACAATTAAGACTAATAGTGGAAAACAGTACATTTATCTAAGAAAAAGAGTGGCTGGCAGGGTTACATCTACATATGTGGGTGCTTATTCTTTAGAGTTATTTAATTCTGTATCTTTGATTTGTCGCCAACACCGAGAGGTTTCTAAGTCACTTCGTCATGTTGAAAAACGCTTAATTGAACTTGGTTACTTTGAGAGCGAAGCCAATCCTCAAGTTTTACTTAATATTGAATTTGGTAGAGTTAATCTCAAATATAACATATACAATCAAGCCGTTTTAGAGGGAGTAGGCACTACTTTTATTCAAACAGAAACCATCTTGGAAAATGGTAAAGTAAAGGGCGTTACTCCAACCGATATTCAAAAAATAATTAATCTAAAACATGCTTGGGAGTTGATTCTCGACATTGATGTTTTAAGGGCTGCTTCTAATTATTATTTAGCTTCATATATTGCAAGTATAGTTAATGAGGGCTTCTTTGCTAATGGCGGGAAATTAAGAGAAGTCCCAGTTACAATTGGTGGCTCAAATTATATACTACCGCTTCCACTTGGAAATGTGGTAAAAGAAGAAATGCAACATCTTTGCATTCAAGATAAAGAACCAGTTGAGGTAGCAATAGACCTCTTGCTTTATGTTATGAAGAAGCAACTATTCAATGATGGTAATAAGCGAACTGGGGTAATACTAGCTAATCATTACTTAATTTCTAAGGGGGCCGGCTTACTAGTTATTCCGGAACAGTTAGTGCCCACCTTTAAACTTGAGTTAATTAATTATCATGAGAACAAGTCAAATTCTATTCGTGCCTTTTTGAAAACTCAATGTTGGAAAACTTTTAAATAGACAAAAGAGCGCATCTTTTGACCAACATTACTAAGTTATAAAAGATATAGTTATAGTGCTAGGAGGGAAGATAATGAATTTATTAGAATGCTTTCAGATCTCAATTAATGAAGTTGAAGATAATTTAGAAAATGAGACGCTCACCATTAGTGGTATTGCTAAGAAAGTGGGATTATCCAGTTTCTATTTTCAACGTCTCTTCTTAATTTATGCCTCAATCACTATTGGAGAATATATTCGGAATAGACGCTTATCAATGGCAGGACAGCAGTTACATAACAATCCTGATCTATCAATTATTGATACTGCCTTACGTTATGGATATGAGACACAAGAAAGTTTTTCTAAAGCCTTTAAAAGGTTTCATGGATGTACACCATTAGAAGCCAAGAAAGGGCACAAACTTAATTATTACCCACGCCTAGAAATTAATGTTGAAATCAAGGGAGGGAAAACAATGGATTACAAGATTGAACAAGAAAAAGAATTTGAGATTGTCATGTTAACAAAGAAGTTCACCAACGATACTTCGATGGATGAGATACCACTCTTTTGGGATGAGTATATGAAGAAGGGCTATGATAAGGTTGTTCCACCAATGCTAGGTATTTGTTTAGAAGGCTATAACAATGATACCTGTGCGGCATTTGAATATGGGATTGGTTCGATTAAAGAATGTGTTAAGAGGGTTCCAAGTGGTTTTAAAACCATGAAGGTTCCAGCCACATTATGGGCTAAATTTTATGCCCATGGGCCATGCACTAAGACTGTGCAAGGCTTATGGAAAGAAGTCTATAAGAAATGGCTACCTAACTCAGGCTATGAAGTCATCAAGGGCTTTGACTTTGAATGCTATTCTGAAGGTGATATGGATGATCCAAACTATGAGGTTGGCATCTGGCTTCCAGTTCGAAAGATTAAATAGTATTGACAAGATAAATTGGAAAACATATAATATCTTTCAGTAAAAGATAAAAGGGGGTTTCAAGATGGATTATCGTAAACTTGCAGAGCAGTTCATGATTGATTCTTTTGGAGCAGAACCTCCATTTACTCCACCAGAAGATATGAGCAAGGGAGAAGCGGGTATTTTAACTTATCTTTCCTTCTTCCATAACAATGTCTTGGCGGGTGAATTATCTAAGCAACTTCGCCTAACTAGTGGTAGAATTGCTATTGCCTTAAAGGGTCTTGAACGTAAAGGGTATGTTAAACGTAAACGAGACGAGAAAGATCATCGAAAAGTAATTGTAACAGTTACCCCAAAAGGGAAGGAACATGCTACCAAACAAAAAGAACACGCTTTAAATAGCGTGGAAGCTATCTTAAAACATCTTGGCGAGGAAGATAGTAAAGAATTTATTCGATTATTTCATAAGATCTATGGAATTAGCGATAAATAAATAAAAGCAGTGAGAACTGCTTTTTATACCAAGATATATCTTTCACTAAAAGATTTTACTAAAAGAGAAAGGAAGTATTATATGTTTAAATTATTAAAGAACTTGAGAAGTAAAGATGTGGTGGCCTTAATTGTAGCGCTCGGCTTTATTGTCATTCAAGTTTGGTTGGATTTAACGATTCCAGACTATATGTCAGAAGTCACCAAATTAGTCCAAACAGAGGGCAGTTCAATGCACGAGATAATCATTGCGGGAGTTAAGATGTTAGCCTGCGCACTTGGCAGCTTAGTAGCAGCAGTGATTGTGGCAATTTTGGCTTCCAAAGCTGGAACTAGTTTCAGTGCTCATGTGCGGGAAAGAGTTTTTAATCAAGTTCAAAGTTTTTCGTTAGAAGAAATGGCTGATTTTTCAACCTCCAGTTTGATAACTAGAACGACTAATGATATTACTCAAATTCAAAACTTTGTGGTTATGGGTTTCCAAGTATTAGTTAAAGCCCCAATTATGGCAGTCTGGGCTATCATTAAAATTGTGGATAAAAGTTGGCAATGGTCAATTGCAACCGGTGTTGCAGTTGGAATATTAGCCGTTATTGTGATTATCTGTATTTGTATTGCAGTACCAAAGTATAATCAAATCCAAAAATTAACTGATAACCTCAATCGAGTAACAAGAGAGAACCTAACAGGAATTAAGGTAGTCAGAGCCTATAACGCTGAAAATTATCAAGAAGAAAAATTTGAGAAGTGTAATAAAGATGTAACCGATGCAAATACTGTTGCCAATCGAGCCTTGGCTTTTATGACACCGGCCATTCAAGCGACAATGAACGGCTTAACGTTAGCTATTTATTGGATTGGAGCAGGACTTATTAGTGCTGCACTCATCGCTGAAAGACTCAATCTTTTCTCAAACATGGTGGTTTTCACATCCTATGCCATTCAAGTTGTCATGGCCTTCATGATGTTAGTTATGGCTTTTATCATGTTACCAAGAGCCTTTGTCTCGGCAAAGAGAATTAACGAAGTCTTAGATACCAAAATATCTATTAAAGATGGAGCAGGCGTAACTAATGATAGTGGCAAAGGAGAAATTGAATTTAATGATGTTTCTTTTGCCTATCCAGATGCTAAAGATTGCATAGTTAAGAATATAAGTTTTACTGCTAAACCAGGCGAAATAGTTGCTTTTATTGGAGCGACTGGTTGTGGTAAGAGCACTATCATAAATCTAATCCCGCGTTTCTTTGATATTAGCAAGAGTGAAATTAAGATTGATGGGGTTAATATTCAAGATTATAAATTGAATGAATTAAGAAACAAGATAGGTTATGTCTCACAAAAGACCGTCTTATTCAAGGGCACCATTAGAAGTAATGTTGCTTTAGGTGATAATGGGCATAAAGAAGAGTTAAATTCTCATGTTGAAGAAGCTGTTAAGATTTCGCAAGCTAGTGAGTTCGTGACTAAGTTAGAAGGTGGCTATGATGGCTATGTTGCCCAAACCGGTTCTAACCTTTCTGGGGGCCAAAAACAGCGGGTCTCAATTGCAAGGGCCATTTGTCGTAAACCTGAAATCTTTATTTTTGATGATTCTTTCTCAGCCCTAGATTATAAAACAGATCGTCAAGTGCGAGATAATATCAAGCAACAATGTCAAGGTGTTACAACCTTAATTGTGGCACAAAGAATTGGCACCATTCGTGAAGCCGATCAAATCATTGTTTTAGAAAATGGCCAAATTGTCGGTAAGGGTAAGCATCAAGACTTGATGAAGACTTGTGAAGTCTATCAACAGATTGCTTTATCTCAACTTTCAAAGGAGGAATTAGCATGAGTAACAACGGAAAACAAACTGGTGCAATCGGAGGGGGACCTCAACCAGGAAGTGGAGTAGAAAAACCAAAGAATCTTAGTAAAACCCTCAAGCGAATTCTCGATTATAGTAATAAGTACTTACCAATTATTATTGTGGCTTTTGCTTGTGCAATTGCAGCTACAATCTTAATGCTATTAGGACCAAGTAGATTATCAGACTTAACTAACATCATTAAAGATGGTTTGACTGGTTCAATCGATATGGACTCAATTGTTAGTATTGCTTCAATGTTAGTGATCTTCTATGCCTTAAGTTGGATTTTGAACTGTGTTCAAGGTTGGATACTTGCAACTACAACTCAAAAGATTTCCTATTCCATGAGAAAAGATATTTCACGAAAGATTAATCGGATTCCAATGTCCTATTATAGTAAAGTTTCTACAGGCGACATTCTTTCTAGGGTAACTAATGATGTTGATACCATTGGTCAATCTTTGAATAACAGTTTGGGAACTTTGGTTTCCTCAATTACTTTACTCATTGGTTCCTTAATCATTATGTTTATTACCAATTGGTTGATGGCCATTACTGCGATTGCTGCATCTTTGATTGGTTTTATCTTAATGCTAATTATTATGTCAAAGTCACAAAAGTATTTCGATATTCAACAAGCAGCCATCGGTGATATTAATGGTCAAGTTGAAGAAGTTTATTCGGGTCATATCGTGATTAAAGCCTATAACGATGAGGAGCACGTTAAAAAAGAGTTTAATCAAATGAACGATACCTTAGAAGGTAGTGCATTTAAGGCCCAAAGTTTCTCGGGTTTAATGATGCCAATTATGTCCTTCATTGGTAACTTCAGTTATGTCGCTGTTTGTGTGGTTGGTGCCATATTGGCAATGCAAGGTTATATTTCTTTCGGTGTAATTGTTGCTTTTATGTTATATGTTAGATATTTCACTCAACCATTATCCCAAATAGCGCAATCATTCCAATCTTTACAATCTGCCGCTGCGGCTGGGGAGAGGGTCTTTGACTTTCTAGATGTTCAAGAAATGGAAGATGAATCCAATAAAACTTTAGTCTTAGAAAAAGCTGTTGGTACAGTTGATTTCAACCATGTTAAGTTTGGCTATGAAGATTCTAAAGAATTAGTAATTAAAGATTTCTCTGCCAAAGTTAAACCTGGCCAAAAGATTGCTATTGTCGGACCAACTGGAGCAGGTAAAACTACACTGGTAAATCTATTAATGAGATTCTATGAAATTAATGCGGGATCCATCAGTATTGATGGCGTGAATATTGCGGATTTAAAACGAGAAAATGTTCACTCTCAGTTCTGCATGGTTTTACAAGATACTTGGCTCTTTGAAGGCACAGTCAAAGAGAACCTCATCTATTGTCAAACAGGTGTGCCGGATTCTAAACTAGCAGAGGCTTGTGAGGCTGTTGGGATTAGCCATTATATTTCTACGCTGCCAAAAGGTTATGACACGGTCTTGTCAGATAATATGTCTTTATCAGCAGGGCAGAAACAACAGTTAACAATAGCCCGGGCTATGATTGCTGATAAACCAATGTTAATTTTGGATGAAGCAACAAGTTCAGTTGATACTAGAACTGAATTAAAGATTCAAAATGCCATGGATCAATTAATGGCGAATCGAACTTCCTTTGTTATTGCTCACCGTTTATCCACCATCAAAAATTCTGATTTAATTTTAGTATTAAAAGATGGCGATGTTATTGAAAGCGGAACTCACGAGCAACTGCTCAAAGCCAAAGGTTTTTATAGCGAACTTTATAACAGTCAGTTTGCTAATTAGAAGGTATTACAAAGTAATACCTTTTTTCTTATAACACGCAAGATAGTAAGTAAGATATAAGCAAGATAAATCTAATCTCTTTTTCTGATTATTTAGGGAATATAAGATTAGTAATACTCATCAATGAGTGTTATAATCAAACTATTAAGAAGGATTTAGATATGGAAAAAATCAAGGCGACATTAAAGGAAAAGATATTCTATGCCTTTGGTAATATGGGGAGTTATATCCTCTGGGCATTTATTGGAACATATGTCACTATTTATGTGACAGAATGTATTCAACCGGGTGATAGATTACTTTCTATTCTAGGCACAGTAATTCTAGTCTGTCGTCTCTTTGATGGCTTCAGTGATATTATTATGGGTCTTATAATTGAGAAGACCAATTCAAGTGTTGGTAAGGCCAGACTTTGGTATGGAATAAGTATTATTCCTCTAACCATTGTCTTCTTCTTAATCTTCTTTGTATCAGGACTTGATAAGACCAATGCAATTATTGCTATTTCCATCTTCTACTTCTTATTCACTGTTGTTTTCTACACGATGAATAATGTTAGTTTTAATACCTTGCTTCCTTGTATTAGTAATGATGCTAATGACCAAAGTAATATTTGCACCATTAACTCAGTCTTTACTAGTGTCGGATCTTTAGTTTGTGCTATTGCTATTCCAATCTTAAATATGCTGGGTGGCGATACTACGCAAAGCTCTTGGACTATCTTTGTAATCATCTTGGCTGCTCTAGCTTTTATTGGTCAACTTTTCTGTTTCTTGAAAGTCAAAGAGAAGAAAGAAATTGTTCACCAGGCCAAAGTCCATCAAAGTAAAGAAGACTTAAAAAAAGGACTCAAAGCTTTGCTTAGATCCAAGTATTTCTATATGGCAGTTTTAATGTTTGGCATTAATTATTATATCAGTTTATCGGTAACTTCAATTGGTAAGTATTATGCTCAATATGTTTTGGGTAATGTTAATTATTTTTCTTTGTTTGGTAGTGTGCCGATGATTACTATGGGAATAGGACTACTATGCACTCCATTCCTAGTTAAAAAGATAAGTAAGAAGAAGACTTTAGTAATTGCAATTAGTTGTGTCTTACTTGGCAATATCGTTGGTTCTATTTTCCCATATTCATTTATCGCCGGATTCGCTGGTGTCATGATTAAGGGATTAGGTTCAGCGGTAGTTATGTCTCAACTCTTTACATTAGCTCCAGACATGGTTCGTTATATTGAAGCCAAAGATGGAGTGAGGGTAGAAGGATTGGCGGCTAGTGCCAATAGTTTTGGTTGTAAGATTGGCAGTGGCTTAGGCTCAGCAATTGTCTTATGGTCATTATCATTATGTGGCTATGTGGCTGAAAGTGGAACCCAAACATTTCAAGTTATAAATACCTTTATTACCTTATATTGGTGGGTACCATGTGTCTTAAGTGGTATCTTATTACTACTAGCGTGTTTCTGGAATGTTGAAAGTAAAACTGAATTACTAATGGGAAAGAAAACAGTAGAATAGTCTACTGTTTTTCATTTATTCCTAATTCTTTTGCACTGTTTATTAAAGTCTTGATTGGTAGAGCATAATTCATGGCTTTCGTATCTTTTCTACCACTCACCACCATGCCAATTATTTCGCCATTTTTATTGATGACCGGTGCACCCGAATCACCATTGATAACTGGGGCTGTAATCATCAAGTATTCTTGACTATTAATAACTCGATTACAAGCACTGATAATGCCTTCTAGAATACAAAGGCCTTCACCTTTGCTATTACCGATAACAAAGATACTCTCGCCGGCAATCGGTTCATACGTAGTATGTTTTAATGGTAGGATAGTGACACCTCTAATTTTAAGGAAAGCTATATCGCTATCTTTATCACAAGCAATACATTCTAAAGGATAGACTTCTAGATTATCAGACAAGGTCCCAACAATGTTGCGGGGTAAGTTACCATTTTCATCAAAAAGTAGGTGAGCTACGGTCACAATATGACCATGCATTGTCATGAAACCTGTCCCATATTGCTCAAATTCTTGGAAACAGCATTCCAAAGAAATAATACTTTTAATACAATTTTTATAAATATCTTCACCAAGTAAGTGTGTTCCTTCACTGTATGCCACTAATAAGTCGGATGTAGCTGATCTAACCGGAACTTTCTTTGGGAAGAAGGCTAGACAAGATAAACACTTGAAGTGATTGGTGTCACTATCAATGGTATGATAAGAACCACAAATAGGGCAGCGACGTTTATTACTCATTGATAATTCCTCCCGTATAGGTGTAGACACTTTTATAGACACTAGGAACAAAACCTAAAAAGAAAGTAGAACCATTTGCAGCCCTAAATGAGATAGTAAATCCTTCACCTGAAGAGTTACTCACACTATCTAAATCATCTTTGGATAAAACAAAAGTAATTAAGCCATTAGGATTGCCATAAGCGTCCCCATAAATGGAATTATATTTAAACTTCATACCATCTGGTGGACTAAAGAGTGACACCACGTAAGGAGCGGTGGATCCATAACTAATATTGACCGTTACATGCTCAGCATCTTTTACTTGGAAATATGTGCCTGCAATCTTAAAGTTGTTGGTATGTTGATTATTATCATAATAATGAAGAAAATTAGGATTCACATAGATAAAAGGCGACACAATAACAGTTGCAGTCAATGCAATTGATTCATTGAGTTCAGCTGTTATGACATAAGTCTTAGTTAACCCTCTAGTTGGAGTGAAAGACCAATTATAGGCATTATGTTGAGTTGAGGACAAAACATCATTGATATACCATTTAATGGAACTATCAGCATATTTTTCAGTAACATGAGGAATGATGGTTACCGGTTGAGTTGAATCCGGTGTTTGGCTCATTCTAGTAACGTCATATTCTAACGTTAATGGTAAAGTGACTACGGTTGTTGGACTAGAAGTTACTAAACTAGAAGAACTGACTGAAACTGATGATGCCACCGAGGATGACACAAGGTCGCTAGAGCCCGATTTAGCATAAGCACTAGTTGCTAATAATGCAACGTTGGCGGCAATTAATAAAGAAACGGCAACACCTAATACTGTCCTTTTAACTTTTGGACTAATTTCATTGAGTGGGGCATAGCCAAGTTCATTGCTGGCCACCAAGATATCATCTAGATGGAAGTTACTTAAATGGATGCCTAAATCGTCTAAGGTTTTAGTTGAATTGGCAATAATACCATTTTCAAAATCGAGTCGGTAATTATTGATATTATTAATACTATCATTAGACTTTGCATATTGCTTTTGGCAAACCTTAGTGGCAATTTTACCAATTCTAGGGTTCATTAATCTTTGAAAATCTTCGACTGTAATTGTGTCTGATGAGAAATTAGCAAATAAAAAGGGAAAGTTGGTAATCTCAACATCATAGTTTCCATTGATACCTAAGCGTCCAATTTCCTCTTGTCTGTTTGTCACATCAATATTGCCATATCCCCAAAGGATATCGTTGGCGTTCTTTAAATTTAATTCGTAAACTGTTAGGGTTTTACCATCAATAGAATTACTTAAAAACTCGTCAATCTTTGTTGTCTGATTGAGAGTTTTAAGTAGTTTATCTTCTAGATACAAGTAACAGTAACAATTGGGTGCGACCTCAATGGGGAGTTCCCTGGCTGCAAGTAGAGTTCTTCTACGGACCAGTTCCCGGTTGCCATTGTCAGTATCGAACAGCCGTGTCATGTGATTTTTTACTTTTTGTTTTTATCTACCATTTCACAGAAGGAATCGATTTCATTTTCAGAATAATCATCTTTTGCTAATGAATAAATTAATCTCTTTCTATTTTCTGAAAGTAATGTGATATCCAGCGTTAGTAATTTGGTTGAGTTCGTAATGGATTCTCTTAGTCGTTCGAGATCTCGAGGAGAAAGAGTGTAAGCTTGCGTTACTAGTTTTTCCATATCATAAGGAATATTGCGTTTTCCGTTCTCAATAGCAGAAAGGTAGGATGGGGAAACGTGAAGTTTTCTAGCCATTTCTTTTGAGCTATCGCCCGTATTAATACGAATAATACGTAAAATCTTGCCAAATGATGTAACCATTACAAGGCCCCCTTTATGTATAACTCAATTATATCTTTTGCAGATGTAGAAAACAATAAAGTTGTTTGACATTTCTACAAAACAGTAAAACTGAGCCACAACTTCACAAAGTGGTAAAATATTTATACAGCTGTTTTGGGGTAGAGTTAAAGGGCGTTTTCTTGGATATGTTTTGGGCGTATAATGGTTTTAGAAGTAGAGGTAGAGTATGAGTTTTACTTATCTGTGTATCGATTTAAAGACATTTTATGCTTCAGTGGAGTGCGCTGAACGGGGTTTAGACACCTTTACAACCAATTTAGTGGTGGCTGATAAGACCCGGGGTAAAGGGGCACTTTGTTTAGCGATAACTCAAAGTATGAAGAACCTAGGGATCCATAATCGCTGCCGCTTAATGGAGATTCCAGAGGGAGTGGAATATATCATTGCTAAACCAAGGATGAAACTATATATTCAATATGCAGCAGAGGTATATAAGATCTTTCTTAAATATATCGATAAGAGTGATATTGTGGTGTATTCAATTGATGAATCATTTTTAGATGTTACTAAATATCTGAATCTTTATAAATGTAGTGCTAAAGAATTGGCTAAAAGAATCATTGATGATGTTTATCAACATCTACATATCTATGCGACAGTGGGTATTGGCACTAATCTTTATCTCACTAAAGTGGCGCTAGATATTAGCGCTAAACATTCCCCTGACTTAATGGGTGAGTTAGATGAAGAAACTTATCAAAAGACTTTATGGCACCATACCCCTTTGACTGATTTTTGGAATATTGGGAATGGGATTGTCAAAAGGTTGGCGAAATATGGCGTGAAAGATATGTTTGATATTGCTCATCTTAATGAAGAGATAATCTACCGAGAATTCGGGATAAAAGGTGAATTTATCATTGATCATGCTTGGGGCAAGGAACCCTGCACAATCAAAGAGATTAAAAACTATAAATCCCAACACAATTCTTTATCTAATGGGCAAGTTTTGTTTGAAGATTATAACTATGATGATGCTTTACTGGTGGTTAAAGAAATGGTCGAACTTAATACCTTAGAACTAGTTGATAAACATTTGGTGTGTTCTGGAATAGGACTTGGGATTGGTTATTCTAAAGATGTCCATCCTTCTAGTGGTGGGACAATGGCACTTGATGTTAATACCAATTCTTATCGGACATTATTGAAGGCTTTTAATGATCTCTATATAAGAACTACTTTTAAGAACTATCCGATTAGAAGAATCAACATTTCTTTCTTGAATGTCATCTCAGATACTTATGAAACTTATGACTTATTTAGCGATGAAAAAGACTTAAAGAAAGAGCATCAAGTGTCGGAAGCCTTAATTGCAATTAAGAAGAAGTATGGCAAGAATTCAGTAGTTAAAGCCATGAATCTAGAAAAGAAAGCCACTACATTAAAACGTAATAAGTTAATAGGAGGTCACAATGCCGAATAGAATGAAAGCTGATCGAGCGGTCCAATTTCTGCCTTTTGATGGAGTAAAAGGCTTACGAGAAGCCTTAAAAGAAGCAGAAAGAGTAGTTGTTCCTAAAAAAGAATTAGGTGAAGATGAGAAAGAAGCACTTTCTTTAGTTTTAAGTGAACTTCGTAAAGGAATGATGGTCAAAGTTGTTTATTATGAGAATAATGACTATGTTTCATATGAGGGCATTGTGACACGAATTGATGATACTTTGAAAGATTTAACCGTTGTTAAAACTAAGATTGCTTTTCCAGATATTATTAAACTGGAAATTAAAGGGTAGTTTATTAGAATAATAAAAACACAATGTTGTTGAATAAGTCACTTCATTTGATAAATAGGCTTTAAGTGTCTAATATATGAAGTACGAGGGAGCCCTCGTCTAGTTTTTTTGCGCTCCCTAGGATAAGGAATTTAATCCCTAAGGTTGAAAGCGGGTCACTTTGGAGGAAAAGAGTAGGAATGAAGAAGGTATTTGTATTTTTATCAGCGCTTCTCTGCCTAGCAATCTCATTAGTTGCTGGGTCTTTGGCGTTATATCAAAAAACAATATCAGTTGATGAAGTCACAGTTACAGCTAAGACTTTCTATTTTACTGCGGCCAATACAACTCAAAACTTCCAAGATTCAGTCTTAATTGCACCAACAGAAACTGTTTGGTATCAATTTGAGATTACTAACCAAAATGAAAATCAAACCGCTGTTAGTGAAGTCCCAATGGATGTGACACTAACCTTTAATATTGGTTTAGGTGATAATTGTACTTCGACTATTCCATACCTCAAAGTCTATGTTTATGATGAAAATGATATGGGTTTAGGTGAAGTTGAATTAACTAATGGTATTGGTTCATTAAATGTTTCATCTTATTTACCTAAAACAATTGCAACCAGCAAAACCTTTAAAGTTTAGATTCGCTGGATCAGCCACAGTGATGATATTAATTATCAAGGCCATAGCAATGGCAATAAGTTATCTTTAACTGCAACTGCAACCCAATGTCAGCATGAAGTTGATGATGCTTCTCATACAACAGCAACCTATTACATTGTTAGAGCTCCATTAATTGGAACTTATGGTGGCAGTGTTACATTTAGTAAGATTCTGGCAAGTAGTGGTGATATTATTACTGCAACATATACACCAGATAATGGTTATGTTTTAGCTAGTGCCTCCATTAAGGATGATGATAACAATACAGTTACCTTAACTGGAACTGGTGCTACTAAGACATTTACAATGCCTTCTAGCCATGTTACCTATTATGCCGTCTTTAAGAATGTCTTTGACTTACAAGTTACTTTAACCGGTTCTAGTCTAGATTCTGTCACTACAACTCAACATTGTGCTGACGATCAAGTCTTAATTACCGCTTCACCTAAATCTAATTATGGGTTTGAAGGTATTTACCTTGATAGTGTTAGAATTCTTGAAGGTATCAGTGTTGATCCAACCGATGGTTCAGTTGAATATACACTAACAATGCCTGCTAAAGATAGTGAAATTGAAGTTGTCTTCACTGACTTTGCTGGTGGAAGTGGTACTCAAAGTGACCCATATCGTTTATATGCAGCTAATCAAATAAAGGACTTATCAACTAGAGTAAGCCCAGATAATACTAATGCTACAACAAGAAATGCCTTTAGAACTGCATACTATCAACAAGAGCAAGATATCGATGGCGCAGGAACCACATCTATGTATCCAATCGGAACTTCAACTGTTTTCTCAACTCATTATTCCTTTGCTGGAAAATATGATGGAAAAGGGTATAGTGTTGATGGTATTACTATTTCTAAATATGGTAACACTAACTCTAACTTGGGTCTATTTGGTTATACCGAATCCGCCCGTATTATGAACTTATCTATTGGTTCTAATATGGTTATTGGTGATGGTAGTGCCGATCAAGTTGGTGGCATAGTTGGTTATGCTTACAATTATACAGAACTCTTAGATGTCACAAATAATGCTGATATTAATGGTGGCTCGATGGTTGGTGGTATTGTTGGTAAGGTTAGCGAAACAGTGAGTTTAATGAATGTTGCAAATAATGGTAATATTACTGGCGTTGAGAAGGTCGGCGGTATTGTTGGGAATATGATTGAATCTATTATCTATAATGCTTATAACACTGGTGCTATTACTGCAACTAAGAATACTTCAAGTTATGCTGGTGGCATTACTGGTTATCTTAATGGTTCAAGTTTATATGTTGTCTATAATGTTGGAACTATCACGGCTCCTCAATATGATGATCCGATTGCGGGCCGTAACACCTTCTTGAATTCACAAACAGTTTATTATGCACTCTCAAGTTCAGGAGCAGAAAGCAATGGCTATAACCCTGCTAAGGGTAGTAGTGTCACTGCAATTGAATACATGAATGCTGGTGTTACTTGGATGAAGACTGATTATCCAAATATAGCAGACAGTATGAAATACTGGGGTGGCACAGCTAGTGCACCTGTCTATGTTGATTAATTATAAGGAGTAGCTTCGGCTACTCCTTTTTTATTGTTTTGGTATATAATTAACTTGGAGGCGAAAGTATGGAAATCTATACAAGTCACAAATTAATAACTTACGAGTATCTAAATCATCATGGGACTTTATTTGCAGCCAAGACGGCTGAACTCTTTGTTGAAGCTGGTTTTACTGCCGCAGCAATGGCAGTAAAAGACCCAGATAAGATTGTCTTAGTCAAAGTTCATGGAATGAGTTTTACTAAACCAATTAAAAAGGGCGATGTCATCATCTTAAAGAGTCAAATTGTTAAAGTTGGTGTTACTAGTCTCACTGCTTATATTTCGATTACCAGTGGTAAAGAAGGATATACCCCGGTGACAGGGTTCATCACATTTGTCACTACTGATGAACAGGGGCAAAAGATTCCGCATGGTCTAGTGCTTGATGAGACGAAAGATGAAGCAGAATTAAAACTGCGTGAAATAGCTAAAACCTTAAAGTAGAAGACCCTAAATAAAGGGTCTTTTTCGTATTCTTTTATTCTTAATAAAAGTATATAATAAAAGTTGTAGGTGATTTTATGAAAGATTATTTAGCAAAAAGAGTGACAAAAGTTGTGGCGAGTAATGATATCTTACAAATCAGTGCCAAAGCCAAAGAAGCCAGTAAAAAAGAGAAAGTTATTGATGCTTCTATTGGGCAATTTTTAGCCGAAGATAAATCCTTAGTTGGCTTAAATGAAATCAAACAAGCTTTAAGCAAGTATTTACCAGATAATCTAGGTTATCCTAGTAGTTTAGGCTCACAAGAGTATCAAGAAGCCATTTTAAAATGGTTATTTAAAACTGAATATAATACAGTTAACAAGACGTATCAAATCCCTTTTGCAGCTACACTAGGTGGAACTGGCGCTTGTTCACTAGCTTTTAAGACCTTCTTAGATGAAGGTGAGACTGTCTTGCTTCCTAGTGTGATGTGGAGTAACTACCGTTTAATTGCGAAAGAAGCCACCTTAAAGAGTGCGACCTATCCTTTATTTAAAGGTCAACACTTCAATATTGATGGCTTAATTAAGAAGATTAATAGTCTTAAACAAAGAAATGTTTTAGTGGTCATCAATGATCCATGTGAGAATCCAACTGGCTATTCATTAAGTAGTCAAGAATACAAAGAACTTATCACTAAACTCAATGAAGTCGGAAAGAAGAGAAACTTGGCCATTCTCTTTGATATTGCTTATCTTGATTTTGATCACGATGGTAAGAGTATGCATCATTTATTTAAGGAACTCTTGGCCAAGAAGTTAAACTTCTTGCCTTTGTTTGCCTTCTCTTGCTCCAAAACCTTTGGGGTCTATGGGTTAAGAGTAGGAGCTTTGTTCGCGCTTTCTAAAGGCTTAGAATTCAAGACCGATTTATGCCAGGCTTGGGGTAACTTCGCTCGGGGCACATATTCCTGCCCGAATGGCGGAGCACTTGCAGCGATCTCCAAAGCTTTATTAGATCCGAACTCCATGAATAAGATTCAGGCCGAGATTTGTACTAACTCTATGAACTTACAATTAAGAGGTAAGTACTTAATTGAGCAACTAGAAAAGAATAAGATTTCTTATTTACCATATTGTAATGGGTTCTTTGTAACCATTATCGTTAAAGATACTAGTGGATTAACTAAGAAACTAGAAAAACAACATATTTATGTTGTTCCTCTCGATTCTAAGCATATTCGTTTAGCAGTTTCAGGGCTTAATAAAGAAGATATTCAAACTATTTGTCAAGTGATAGGGGGCTTAGAAAATGCATAACTCATTTATTCTTGATTTAGCCAAGAAAACACCAACAGCGGAGCAAATTATTAATTCGGACTATTTCCAAACCATCTTAGATGAATATTTAAGAAATGTCCAAGTTAATGATACTCATTTGTTTGAGTTACTTAATTCGACCTTTAAACGTAACTTGCATCTTGAACTAAAACAAACATTTTTAAAGTTATTAAAAACTAATTATCAAAGTTTAAAAGCGTCTTTATATCCCCTTAGTGAAGATCAAGATGAAATCTTATCTTTATTAGATGGTTTATATGATACTTGGCGGAATAAGCAAAGATACGCCTTAATTAATTATTCTTTGCATCCATTAACAAGTGCGGCTTTTATTAAGAAGAATGAACAATTAGGGGCTGCAATTGTTAAAACCTATCGTATTATCTATGAAAATGTCTTAGGTCATGAACAAATGGTCTATCGTCAACTTCCTTCAGGAACCAATGCTGGCTTCATTTTAAAAGAAGATAAAGAATTGAATTATCCACAAGAATTGGCTTTTATGAAGGGCAGCTTATTACTTCAAACCTTATTGATTCGTCCACCATTCATCGCTAGTAGTGAACAAAATACCAGAAAAGGCATCTTTAAAGAGTTGGCTCTACCACTAAGAGATGAAGATTATGACTCTTCTGATCATATTGGAGTGGCTTTAAAGATTAAAGGTCATGTTGGTTATGTGTTTATCTCCAAAGCCTTTATGTCTTTCATTGTTGGATTAGGTAACTTATTTAGGGTAGTAGATTTTAATGAAGTCAAAGATGTTAAACCAGATTTCATTATTGCATATGGCGTTAATGTCGAGCATAAAGAATGCTATTACTATAAGAGCAAGGATGGTATCTATGTTGGCGTTTGTCCATTCCAAGCCGAGATTGATTACTTTGGTTATTTAAAGAAAATGATTCTAACACTCCATAATCTAGTGATGATTGATGAGGGTAAATTACCAATCCATGGAGCAGCCATTAAAGTCATTTTAAATAATGGTAAAAGTTATAATATTGTCATCATGGGAGACTCCGGGGCAGGAAAGTCAGAAACTATAGAAGCCTTGGGTACAATTTCAGATTCCAGTATCCATGGAATTGTCACAATTTATGATGATATGGGGACCTTCATTTTACAGGATAAGGAAGTCTATACGAATGGCACTGAGACAGGTGCATTCGTGAGATTGGATGATCTAGATAAGGGCTATTCCTTACGTTCTATTGACCGTTCTGTTTATCTCAATATTGAAACTGTTAATTCCAGAGTGGTTATTCCAATTACTACTTATAAAGAGACTAAGAGTTTACACCACGTTGATGCTTTCTTATTAGCCGATAACTTTACTAATAGTCCAGTGGGTATCACTGAGTATAAAGATGAAGTTAGTGCTAAAAAAGATTTCATTAAAGGTGAAAGAGTTGCTAAAGGCACCACGAGTGAAGTGGGGAGAGTAACTACTTTCTTAGCTAATCCTTTTGGTCCAGTTCAACGTCAAAAAGACTGTGAAGTCTTAATTGATCAATTCTTTGATGCACTATATAAAAATGGCATCTTTGTTGGCAAAATATATACTAAACTAAGTTTGGATCCATTACATGGCCCACAACTTGGAGCAAAAGCCTTATTAAAATTAATCAAAGGTTTTAAAGGGGAATAGCATGAAAGTTACTTTTGATACTAAAGCTATCCAACCAATGGCTGATTGGTTAATGAAGCGTAAAAGGGGAGTAAGCAATGAGGCGGAACTCCGTACTATCCTTAAGTTACCTGAATATGGGGTTGAATTTAAGCGCTATAACTCCCCAGGTTTACCTATGGCGCATATTAGTTATGAAGAAGCGGTTGATTTCTTCCTTAACTTCGATAAAAAGACTTTTACTAATCCAAGATTAGAGTATAAAAGAGAGTATTTCATTAAATTCTATGAAGATTTAGAGAATAAAATGAAATTAGTTGAGATGTTTAACTCCATTACTAGTCAAGATCAAGAACAAATCTTAACATTACTGAAGAATGGGCTTCCTAGTGAAATTGCTAAGCAAGACAATGAAACCATTGTTTTATTAATTGTTTCGATTGGTAACTCGCTGGGTTGGCCATATGAGAACTATATCGATTTTGATGTAGCAAACTTAGCCTTAATCAAGGATAAAGATACCTTTATTCATATTATTGCGCATGAACTTCACCATACTCATTTTGAAGAGATTATGCCAAGTAAATATACACCTAGTGATTTATTCTTAATTAACTTTGCTTTTGAGGGCTTGGCAGTTCACTTTAATAACAATGCCTATACCGAACATAAACCGAGTAAATACAAAGGTCCAATGATTGGGATGTGTGAAGCAGATTGGCAGTTATATGGCTCTGAATTTGCTGAACTTTTTAACCAATTTAAGCAAGATTATTTAGCTACTAAGACTTTAGATATGAAGGGAGTCCAAAAACTATTAGGTGAGCACTATGAACAGTTCACTTATAAGAGTTTAAAAGATGGCTCAATTAAAAACATCCAACAATATCCAACTTATTATCTAGGTTGTTATTTCTATGGTTCCATTGATTTAGCTTTTGGTAAAGAAAAACTCTATGAAACCTTAAAACGCCCTGATCAATTAATCAGTGTTTATAATGAAGCGGCTAAGAAATTAGGCAATTCCAAATATTTATTCTAACAAAAAAGGAAGCGATGCTTCCTTTTATTTTTCATTAGCGTAACTCTTAAGTAAATGGACTAAATAGGCTTTGAGTTCAGCTTGGCTATATTTACCTTTGCAAGTAAAGTTATATTCCACAAATAGATTTAAGGTATTTGCAATATACTTAGCAAAGATATCGGAAGGCAAGGTAAATTTCTTACTATTAAAACGTTTAGTGATAATTTCTTGGGAACTCATACTCACCACGTAGCGATAACGAGTACAGAACCATCTATCTGGAGGGTTATGAGCTATGATTTTATTGATTAAGGTTTGATGGGCCGTTAGTTCACTACAAATCCGATCAAAGAAGACTGGAATAATTTCTTTTTCTGGTAAGGAAAAAGCATCTTCAATATGGATTGAAAGAACTTGGCGTCTAAAACAATAGTCAAGTAAATCATACTTGTCATCAAAATAGTTATAAAATGTTGCGCGTGGGTAACGAGCACTTTCACAGAGTTCATTAACATTGATTTTCTCAAAAGCTTTAGTGGTTAAACACTTAATTAAACACAAATAAAAAGCATCTAATGTTCTTTGCGCTCCTCTTGTAGGATGTTTTGATAAATCGTATTTCATACACAATACCTCAAAAATATTTCACTATTTTTACATATTATAACATTTGTCAATAATTAGTAAAGCCCTAGTTAACATAAAATAGCAAAGATTGACAACAAAGTGTTATCATTGAGGTAGGGAGAGTGAGACTATGAGAAAAAATTTCGGTGCTAAGTCTTGGTGTTATCCACAAAACGTCTTTATTATTGCTACCTATAATGAGGATGGTAGTGTTGATGCAATGAATGCAGCTTGGGGTGGTATCTATGATACTAATAAGATAGTATTAGCCTTGAGTTTAGAACATAAAACAGTTAAAAACATGCTAAAAAGGAAGGCTTTTACCATTTCAATGGCCGATGAAGAGAATGTTATTCCTTGTGATTATGTTGGTATTGTTTCAGGAAATAAAGACCCTAACAAGTTTAACAAAACTGGTTGGCACTTCATTCCATCTAAGTTGGTAGATGCTCCTATCATCACTGAATTAAAGATGGCTTTAGAATGTAAACTAGCGAGTTACGATGAAAAAGAGGGTATCTTTATCGGTGAAATAGTTAATGTCAGTGTGGATGAAAGTGCTTTGACTAATGGGACTATTGATACTAAGAAAGTCAAACCAATTACCTTTGATCCAGTTAACAGTGCTTATTATGGTTTAGGAAATAAAGTTGGAGATGCCTGGAAAGCAGGCCTGAAGTTAAAATAATGTTAGAAGTAGGAATGCAAGCTTCTTTAATTGAAGAAGTTACCCCTAAAAATACTGCTGATCAAATTGGCAAAGGTGGACTCCAAGTTTTTTCTACTCCGGCTTTAGTGGCTTTAGTAGAAAAACTCTGCCTTGAGTTTTTGGGACCACATCTAGGTCAAGATGAAGCAACAGTTGGAACCAAATTAGAAGTGGCTCATAATGCGGCAACACCAATCGGGATGAAGATTAAGATTGTTGCTACCTTAAAAAGCATTGAAGGCCGTAAATTGGGTTTAGAAATAAGAGCCTTTGATGATAACGAGGAAGTGGCAGTTATCCAACATGAAAGATATATCGTTAACTCTACTAAGTTTATGGAGAAGGCATTAAAGAAACGCAGATAGCGTTTCTTTTGTTTTCATGGTATAATGCGCTCATGAAAAATAAAACTGAAGTCGGGCGCTTCTTTAAATTTGTCTTATTCTCAATTAGCGCGGGGTTAGTTCAGACCCTGGTTTTTACGCTTCTTTTAGAACTTGTTAAATGGCCATATTGGCCGAGTTATTTAATTGCCTTGGTTTGTTCGGTTATTTATAACTTTACCGTTAATCGGCGTTTTACCTTTAGAAGTGTGAATAACATTCCTAAAGCGATGTGTTTAGTCTTACTATTCTATTGTGCTTTCACACCACTTTCTACTTGGTGGGGCGATGCTTTAACCAAAATTGGTTGGAATGAATATGTCGTCTTACTAGGAACAATGGTCATTAATATGATTCTTGAGTTCTTATGGTGGCGATATGTTGTTTTTAAAAATTCTATTAATACCAGAAAAGATAAAAATAAGGTATAATACTTTTAGGGTGTAACAAGGAGTGACATTAAATGAATGTTTTATTCTTTTTAAAACCAAAAAATGAAGTTATTTTAGTTGATGAAAATGCTACACTACGTCAAGTTATGGAAAAGATGGAGTATCATCGTTATACTTCTATTCCAATCATTAACAAAAAAGGGAACTATGTTGGTACCTTATCTGAAGGTGACATTTTATGGTTCATTAAATCCAAGAAAGAGTTCAATTTAGAAGATTCTGAAAAGATTCAAATTAATCAAATCAAAAGATATCATGATAATAAGGTAGTAAAAGTTGATGCTGATATCGATGAGTTATTAGAAGCCGTTAAGCATCAAAACTTCGCCCCAGTCGTTGACGATCGGAATATTATGATTGGTATTGTCACTCGCCAAGATATAATTAAATACTTAACTCAACATCAAAAATAGGAGACAGGAAGGTAATTCTTCCTGTTTTTATTACAAAATAACCCACAAAAGAACGGATTACATTCCAGTCTTTCGTTATTTTTGGCAAGAGAACGGAATACATTCCGATCTTTATTTCTGCAATACATTACTTTGAATGGTAGCTTTTTGTAGTGAGACATTATTAGATCAAGGCTTCTCGTTAGATTTATATTAAAAAAATAGTTGGCCATCACAAGCAAACTGTCCTCAATATATGTTATAATTAGCAAGTAATTTGAGGGTATAGTTATGAAGAAAGAAAAGAAACCTTGGAGTAAGAAAAAGAAGATTATAGTGACTATTTGTATTGTTTTGGGTGCGCTAATAATCATCTTTTTTGTTATCATGATTCTTTTTGTTTATATCTTGGCTGAAGCTCTTGCTGAAGGCTTTGGGGCAGGCGTTAAAGCTTTCTTTGATGGCGTTTTTGGTGTTAGTTCCTCTTCTTCAAGTGCAACTATTCTTAATCACTTTATAAGACAAATAACTATTAATAAGCTATAATAGGGCATTAAAGGAAAATAAAAGATGAATTTAGATGCAAAAGTAATTACCTATATTTGTTTAGGACTAATATGTTTCGCCACTACTTTAGGGGCATCTTTTGTCTTATTCATTAAACGTAAAATCTCACCTAAAGCTTCTGATTTAATCTTGGGCTTTGCGTCAGGAATAATGATTGCAGCAGCCATTTTTGGACTTCTTGTTCCAAGTATAAATCAAGCTAAAGAATTATACGCAAACTGGGCAGTTTTACCAGTTATCGTTGGTTTTTTACTAGGTGGCTTGATGTTATATATCTTGGATAAAGTAGTTCCCCATATACATGCTTTACAAAATAAGAGCGAAGGACCAGAAAATAGCAATCTCACTAAACAAATCAAGTTTGTTTTAGCCGTTACCATTCATAATATTCCGGAAGGTTTATCAGTGGGGTTTGCTTGTGCAATAGCCTTATCCAGCAATGAACCTGGCTTAGCGGCGAGTGCTTTGGCTTTAGCCATTGGTATTGCTATTCAAAATGTGCCTGAAGGGGCAGCAGTCTCGATTCCTTTATTAGGCGAAGGAGTTAAAAAATCTAAAGCCTTTGGCTTAGGATTTCTAAGCGGAGTAGTTGAACCAATAGCAGGAGTATTGGCTATCTTAATTGGAACAAGTTTAGGTAAGTTATTACCTTGGGCTTTAGCTTTTGCAGCCGGAGCTATGATTTATGTCACTATTGATGAACTATTACCAACATCCAGGCAAAGTGAAAATGAACATATAGGACTTTGGGCCTTTATGATTGGGTTCATTGTCATGCTAGTTTTAGAAATAGTTTTAAGTTAAAAAAAAGAGACCGCTAGGTCTCTTTTATTCTTCATACCAGCCGACAATCCCATCTTTTTTAACGAGATAACGTCCATCATAATATTCATAACAATAAACAGTTTCACCTTTCTTAAGGGAAGGTAAGTAATCTGTATAATCAATGGCATACCAGATACCATCTTTTTCAATAAGACGCGAAGAAGGCATAGTAAAGACATAACCAGAACTCTTTTGCTTAACTTTAGTTAAAGCACCTTTTGGTTCTAGAATTATCATCTCATTATTGCCAATATTTACTGGGACTTGTTTATGGGTGGATGGTTGATCATGACCAATGGTAATAGTAGGTGAATCTTCATATGAGACAAAGTCCATTTTAAAGGCTTCAATACCTGAGATAATTAAAGCATTGATTTGACCAAACTTTTTAATCATATTACCACCATCAACCGAAATGACATGATGTTTAGAATCGACTCTTGGATTACAATTAATGCCTTTACCATAGTTTGAGACCGGCCAATGTCCGACAATGACCCACTTTGGAAAGACCAGAGTATTACATTCTAAAAAAGCATCATTCTTCCGACAGAACTTTGGATTAATTTTACTTATGTCCGTATTGTCTAAGCCCCCATGGACAAACAAGAGGGTAGGAGTATCAATGATAGTTGGAAGTTTTTCTAAAAAGTCTAATTCGACTTTAAAGTGTTCTTTAACCAAAGGAATGGCATTTTTAAAATCAGTTATTGAATTAATCTTGATATCTAAGATTTTAAACATTTCCCACCATAAGGAATTAGGCATTTTAAAAAGATAACTATACATTGTCTCTAGTTCACTTTGATCATTAAAATCACGGGAGAATAACTCATCACAATTACCTTGAGTAAAATAAACATTATTGTGTTTTGCTAGCATCATTAAGAAGGTTAATGTCTTTAAAGATTCGGGTCCTTTTTCTACGATGTCACCATCAATGAATAAAAGATCTCTTTTTTGATAATTAACTTTCTTTAATAATTTTACTAAACCTTGGTAGTTACCATGAATGTCGGAGAGGACAATGATTCTCCGCTTTTTAGGTATTTTCAAGTATTGGATATAGTTTTGACTCATGCTGCGCCATCCTTTAAAAAGATAATATTATGTATATATTTTACCTTTATTGATGTTTGATTGCAAGATAAGACCATTAAATTTAGAGACTAAATATAACAAAAAAAGGAAAAAAAGTATGATTCCTCACAACAAGTGTTTACAAGTGCACAATATCAAGTGCAATAATAAAAAAATAAAAAACAATAAAATGTGTGAGTGTAAACCAAAAGTATGCTATAATACAAATGGAGGGGATAACTATGAGCAAATTGGATGGATTTAAAAGGGTACAACTTGTTGTGGGTTCACCATATCTAACTGTATCGAAATATGGAATCTCATTTAATAAAAGTGTCTTGTCGCAACTTGAATATCCGGAGTATGTTCTTATTTTGGAAAAAACTCAAGACAAGCAATTGGCTATCAAGGTTGCCGGAACTGAAGAGGAAGGGGTTCAAAAATTTTCGAAGTCAAAGCAAACACTGAATGTTAGATGGAATAATCGAGAGTATACGAAGAAGCTTCTTCATTGGGGACCAAACGATTATCAAGCCGTAGGTTTTAAGGTCCCAGGCGAATATTTAGAAGAAGATAATGCGATGTTTTTTGATTTTAGTAGAGCAGAGCCAATATAAAAAGAAAAATCATCATCCAAGGCCTAACTTGAATGATGACGGGCTCATGATAAAATACATGAACGGTATTTATATTTTATCATAAGGCCACTTCTTTTTCAAGAAAAGAGAGGTGTTTTTATTGAAAACAATTAAAGATGACGAATTATTAAGTGGTACAAAAATAAGGTCGTTGTTTGATTTAATTATTACTGCCGATGAGTACTCAAACTATTTACTTAACCATGGCTGGTCTTTTTTGTCAAATGGGTTTCCGGATTTTACTAATAAACAAACCTTTTTTCTTAAGACAATGCCAAATGATATTATTCCTTATCCACAACGCAATAATTGGATGATTCCATCAAAGAATAAAGTGGTTATATGTTTTTTTTGTAGGGATTATTTATTATATAGGCGATTATCTTCAGTATTGCACGATATCCCGGAATTAAAAAAATATGGTGGTGTTGTGGAGATGGATATCACAGTAACAGAGGGTATGGATAAAGATTGGCAAGATTTCTTAATGCTTTTAAATCAACTATATTTGGCAATTCTTATAGAAAATGGAATTTTTGTCATGCCGAATACACGATGTGGAGATTCAGCAACAATAGGCAATCTCGCTCATATACCAAAGAATGTAATATGGTGTTCTAGTTTTTTGGGCTGCAAGAACATTTCATCAAATGAAGGTCTCTCTGGATATATTGATAAAGTGTTATCTTTAAACCCTCAAATGATTATCATTTATGGGAAACATGATAAGAGGTTGGAAAAACAACTTGATATAGTTGGGGTTAATTATAAAGTTTACAAGGATTTTAGAAGAAAGAACTGGCAAAGGAGGTAAAAATATGGCAGATGCGAAAACAATTTATTCTAATAATGCACGAGAATATATTAATAAAGAGGTAGTATTAAATGAGAAGGACTATTATAGATACAAGGCTAGTAAAGAACGGGAGAAACGATACAATAGCATTTGGGAACAAAATAAAGTCAATATAAATGAGATTGTTTTAAAGTATCAAGCAACAATTCGAACCTATACAGAAGGGGGAGTAAAGTTTATCTATGAAGGTGAAAGGTATATAATTAAGGCAGACAAGGTGGCTGGGTATCTTAGAATTTACGATAAAGTTGCCCATAGTTTTCTTACTACTGATGGGCAGCCATCAAGGTGTCAAGATTTAACTCATTTTAAGATTAAGAAAAGCGAGGAAATGGTATGAATGGTATGACAAAGAATAAAACAACTATAGATGACTATCGCATCACTTTATTATCTACAAACAACATAGACTTGTATGCATTGAGAGATAATGATAGGAAAGAGGACTACTATTTTAATGAGCGTATCTTTACTAAAATAGAACAAGATGGATTCATAGATGACATGTTTAAGTTATGTGGCGCTTTATTTGGTCGGGGAGATTGTGATGTATTTGATGCAAAACAATGCAAGGTTTTGAAAACCTGGCTGGAAGAAAGAATCAAAATAACTGCAGATCAAGAAACAAAAAAAGTATATGAAAAAATGTTGGAGTTTGCCAATTTTGCACTTAAACACAATACGGGGATAGAGTTTAGTTTTAAATGATGCATAAGTATCTTTTATACGGAGAGTATTTGGATACAGTGTGTTTTTCTGAAATGAAACCAACGTTTGTTTCATCAGTACAACATGAAGTTTTCGATGTTTCTTCTTCATATTCTCTTTTTGATTTTGAGTTGTATGAGCGCCAAGTTTATGTTTCTAAATTGTTATCGGCAAATAGTTTGGAAGAGATGTTATCCATGTTGTTGACACCGCTAAACAAAAAATTGACACTATACCTTGTTGTGGATGATGTGCCAACTAATGTCGTTATAAGGCGTTTTTATTGTAATCGTATACTAAAAATCATCGATTATATTGATAAAATGAAACCAATGATAACTATAATTGTTGTTAGTAACGAGATAATAAAAAATGATATGAATAAAATATTAGTGAATAAATAACGATTTTGACATCATTCACCTTATCACGTTATTCCTTAATTATCCCAAAGTGGACTAAAGCATTATAGATACCATTATCATAGACCGGAGTTGTGACATATGAGGCAACGGCTTTTAACTCATCGGTTGCATTACCCATAGCCACAGAATATTTGACTGATTCTAACATTTGAATGTCATTATTAGCATCACCAAAAGCCATAGCTTCATTAGGCGAGATTCCTTCTATTTCTAAGTATTTACGCACCGCAGTTCCTTTGTTATTGTCGGCATCAAAAACGTCAACACAGAAAGGATGGAACCGGTGTAATGTAAAGAATTTAAAAGCATAAGCCATTTCAGCTTCTTCATCATTGTCTGCAAATAAGAAGAGTTGGCAAATTCTTTCTCCTTGATATGGTCGATATTTAGGATAAGGAATTTTAAAGTCATCACAAGACTTTTTAATATGTTCATTTAAAGGAATAGTACAGTAATTTACTTCTTGATTAATATATTGAATGCCGATATTATGTTTAGCACATTCTTGAAAGATATAATCCATATCCTCTTGCTTAAAGGCGTGATCAAAGAGAAGTTTACCTGTTTTATCATGGACCATTGCGCCATTGGCGGCAATATAAGCCGAGACTGGTAAGCGGGCATCTGCTCCAATCTCTTTAATTAGGGCAATATTTCTACCTGATGCAATCACAATTCTAATTCCTTCGTTAGCAGCCATATTTAAACCCTTAATAGCTGAAGCAGGGAAGATACTATGTGAGTGATCATAAAAGGTATCATCTATATCTAAAAATATGACTTTAATGTTCATTGGTTTCTCCTTGTTATAATGTTTTAATTTTACTCTTTTTCTCCCTTTCTATCAAGGGAAGAGATTGGTATCTTCATCATACCCGTTATCATGTGCATTATCATATGCGTTTTTGGTGCATAAGACATATGATTCGAGCAACAAATTATTGAAAAGTGTAGTTCTAACCACCTAAAAAACATTGAAAAGTGTAATTTTGACCGCTTAAAAAGTATTGAAAAGTGTATTTTAATATGCTAAAATTATATTGAAAAGTGCGGAGGTGCTGAATATGTTATATCGTAAAATTGCAAAAACCATCGAGGAATACTTTGTTTCTGGTTCTAATAAAATTATGTTAGTTGAAGGGGCTCATCAAATAGGGAAGACCTTTATCATTAGATATGTTGGTCAAAAGCATTTTCAAAACTATATTGAAATAAACATGGCTGCAGATAAGGTGGATAAGCGCGCTTTTGCTAATGTAAATAATATTCAAGATTTTTATTTTCAAGTCAGTATGTTAGCGGGTAAGCAGATGAAAGAAGTTAATAATACACTTATTTTTATTGATGAAATTCAAGAATACCCACAATTACTAACCCTCTTAAAGTTTTTAAGAGAAGATAATCGTTATACATATATCGCTAGTGGTTCTTTACTAGGATTAGCATTAGCGACCACTTCATCTATTCCAATGGGGAGTATTCAAATTGTAAAAATGTATCCTCTAGATTTAGAAGAGTTTTGTTATGCCAATGGTTTTAATGCGACAAGTATTAAGGAACTTGAAAACCACTATAAGACTAAACAAAGTTTGGATGAGAATACTCATAATAAATTATTGGATATGTTTAAGAAGTACTTAATTGTAGGAGGTCTACCAGATGCTGTTAATAGTTATTTGGCTAGTTTTAACATCCATAAGATTAGGGATATCCAAAGTGAAATTTACCGTTATTATGGAGCTGATGCCAGTAAATATGATCAAGAACACCATCTGAAAATCCAAAGAATCTATGAATTAATTCCATCAACTTTAGAAAATAAGAAGAAAAGAATCGTGCTTAAGCAAATTGAAAATAAAAAGAGTAGAGCCAGTGAATATAAAGATGAATTTGATTACTTAATTAATTCTGGAATTGCTTTAGAAGTAAAAGCTATTGCTAATCCGGTTTTTCCTTTACTTGAATCAGCTAGTAAAAACTTGCTAAAACTTTATCTAAATGATGTAGGAATTTTAACTGGTTTACTATACCAAAACAATATTCGGGCAGTCCTTGACGACAATATGAGCATTAACCTAGGAGGAGTATATGAATCAATTGTGGCTCAAGAGTTAATGGCACATGGTTATAAACTTTTTTATTATGACAATCGTTTAAAAGGAGAGGTTGATTTTATAATTAATGACTATGCCTCTTTATCAATACTACCTATTGAGGTGAAATCGGGGAAAGATTATACAGTTCATAGTGCTTTAGATAATTTACTTAATTCACCGGATTACAATGTAAAACAAGCAATAGTATTTTCTAATAATCGCGAAATTAAAATCAAAAATAAAGTCCTATATTTACCAATATATGATGTTATGTTCCTTAATAATTAAAGATTAGTGCTATAATTGATATTTGAAAGTGGGCAGATATGAAAGTTAAAGGGTTTCTACTTAATTTACTAGAATCATTAATAATTGGAGTTCTAGTTGGAGCGGTTGTTGGTGGCTTCCAATTAGGAATGCAATACTTAATAAAATTCTCTAATACAACACTACAAAATCACACTTGGTGGGTGATAGTTTTAGTCATCATTAGTGGGATTATTCTTTCCTTACTTAATTATCGGATAATTAAAGTCTTTCCTAATCTCGATGGCTCTGGTATTCCTAGTATTGAACTGGGAATTAGACACCAAAGGCAGATTGATTGGAAGCATGAAATAGTCTTAATGATTGTCAACTCCTATGCCTCAAGTTTAGTGGGATTTCCTTTAGGAAGTGAAGGGCCTTCAGTTGTCATTGGTGGTAAGATAGCCGAGATGATTGAAGATACTTTTCATATTGGAGATGACGACACTATTGCTATGGCTTGTGGGACTGGCTTTGGTTGTGCCTTCTTATC
>Ga0265294_10001473_pt1 | contig 31626 bp, 24 predicted proteins | sample MunlanPumphouse3_FD_192504 | JGI IMG/M metagenome (GOLD analysis project Ga0265294, IMG submission 192504) | Groundwater microbial communities from a municipal landfill in Southern Ontario, Canada - Pumphouse #3 | ecosystem: Environmental > Aquatic > Deep subsurface > Groundwater | place...
TCCCATAACATCTTCCCAGTATTTAATTGCTTCTTCTAAATTGGAAACAGCTATACCTATATGCTCTATACGTTTAGGTTTCATATGATTATATGATTTTTGTTAATAAATTTATCCCTTAAAATAAAGTGCAAAAATACTATTGTTTTTTTACATTACGAAGGAAATAAGGATTATTCTATTTTTAAACTATATACTATTGATTCTAACTGCATTAATTCGTCTCTCTTATTTTGATTAGGAGAGTACGAAAAACAATCAATCATTATGAATTGATTATTCTTTTCATCTAAAAAACAGTAGTTAATGAAAGAGCCTCCCATGAAATCATTAAACAGACGCCAAAGACCTCTGGTTTCAATTGCTGGTTGACCATTAATACTAATAGTTTTTCTTGAAAATGGGAATCTCTTTTCAGTTCCCATATATGAACCTCTTGTTGGTCCGGGTATATTTTCTTTTGAAATCTTATCTCTTAGTTCAATTATCTTTTCTTCATTAAACATCCCATCTCCTAAGAAAGGAGTCTTATAAATCATAACATTTAATGTTTTTTGATCAGCCTTAACTCTATAGTCTTTTCTAATCCATGCGAAATCATCTTCAAACTTAGAAATAGAAAACTCTCTTGCAAATGTTAGTGAAAGTTTGAAGGTGCTTCTTAGTTTCTTAGTTAAATCAACATTCTCCAATCTCTTAAATGCTGCTGCAACTCTCCTATGTTCATTATCATAGAATTGATTAATGATTGTTGGAGCATATTTTGTAATCATTTTGTAGAGGCTATCTCTGTTATTTGCAATAATTTGGAAGTACGCTTGAGGAAATGACTTATAATCTATGTTTTGGAAAATAACGTTTTCAGTGTTATTAGGTGAATAGTCTATAACAAAGATGTTTCTATGTTTTTGGAACATCTCCGAATTATAGAAAGCTTTTGGTTGCATTTGTACAATATCGAAAAGTGGCTCAGGGTTTGCAATTCCTTCACAAGCTTTCAAAAAATATGTTCCTATTGTGTCTCTAAGCTCTCCGTTATAAACTTCATCAGGAGAAACTAATATCATTTCCAAAGTCTTACCACCCGATGATGGAAGGTTTTTTGGATTAACTGATGATTTGGTTTGTTCTTGTGATGATGTGGAGTCTTTTTTCTTACAACCACTTAATATTACAAGAGATAGAACTATTGAGATAAATGCAATAAGATAAAATAACTTTTTCATACCAATTTAAGATTATAATTTGCAAATATCTAAAAATAAATCGAGAAAACATAGTCAAAAGTTTATTAAACGAAGATTTAGTTGTATTTTTGCACCTCAAAATTTTAATATATGTTAGATAAGTTAGAAGCAATTTATTCAAAGTTCCTCTTAATAGGAGATCAAATTAATCAGCCAGAGATAATGTCTGATATGAAGCGTTATGTAAAGCTAAATAAAGATTATAAAGACCTCGAACCTATTATTGATGCCTACAAAGAATACAAGAACACCTTAGAAAACATAACCAATGCAAAGGAAGTTCTTAATACTGAAAAGGATGAAGAATTCCGTGAGATGGCAAAGGAAGAATTAAACGACCTAATTCACAGAAGGGATGAGATGGAGGACGATATTAGATTAATGCTTGTTCCGTCTGATCCACAAGATAGCAAGAATGCAGTTTTTGAAATTAGAGCAGGCTCAGGTGGAGATGAAGCAAGTATTTTCGCAGGCGATTTATATAGAATGTATATAAAATTCTTTGAAAGAAAAGGCTGGAAATTTGATGTTGTTGACTCAACAGAAGGAACAGTTGGGGGCTATAAGGAAGTTGTTCTTAACGTTACTGGAAATGGAGTTTATGGACAAATGAAATATGAATCAGGAGTTCATAGAGTTCAAAGAGTTCCACAAACAGAAACGCAAGGAAGGGTTCATACCTCTGCTGCATCTGTAGTTGTTTTGCCTGAGGCTGAAGAATTTGATGTTGATTTAAAACAATCAGATATTAGGAAAGATACTTTTTGTTCATCAGGTCCTGGTGGTCAATCAGTCAACACAACATATTCAGCAATAAGACTTACTCACGTTCCAACAGGGATTGTTGTTTCATGTCAAGACCAAAAATCTCAGATAAAGAATCTTGAAAAAGCAATGGTTGTTTTAAGGACAAGGCTTTTTGAATTAGAATATAATAAGTATTTGGAAGAGATGTCCTCTAAGCGTAAGACAATGGTTTCAACTGGAGACAGGAGTGCAAAAATTCGTACCTATAATTATCCTCAGTCAAGGGTTAGTGATCATAGAATAAACTATACAATGTATAACCTTACTGCCTTTATGGACGGAGACCTTCAAGAAATTCTTGATGCACTCCAATTAGCCGAAAATGCTGAAAGGTTAAAAGAGGCTGTTAACTAAAACAATATTTAATATTCTAATGCGTTAAGTATTTTACAATTGTACAACAATATTTAACGCATGAAAACTATTAATCTGGTATTCTCAATACTCCTTATTTCATTAATAACAATATTAATGCCTTATAGTTCAAAGGCTCAATATTCTAATGTCCCTATTGGTTCTTGGAGAGACCACTTGTCTTATTACCAAACTCAAAAATTAGCCTTAGTTGAAGATAGAATTTTAGTCTCAGCCGGAAGTGCTATGTTTTATTATGACAAGGACGACAATTCAATTGAGAGATTTTCAAAAGTCAATGGACTAACAGATGCTGAAATTGTTCAACTTGCTTACGATAAGACCACAAAATCTATTATTGTTGTCTATGATAATTCCAACATTGATATTATTCAAAAGGATAAAGTATATAATATCCCAGACATAAAAGTTCGTTCAATTGAAGGAAGTAAATCAATTAACAATATAATGTTTAACAATAAGAAAGCCTACTTATCTTGTGGGTTTGGAATAGTTGTTTTAGATTTAGAAAGAAAAGAAATCTTTGAAACATACTATATAGGATACAATAGCTCCAAGATAAATGTTAATTCATCTGTGATTGATAATGATACAATTTATGCAGCAACCGTCAACGGGCTATTTTCTGCTCCCTACAAATCACCAGCCTTAGCAACAAGCGAAACTTGGAAGAAATACGAAAGCCTTGACAACCCAAACGACACAGAGATTAAATATCTTTTTAAATATAAAGATAGGCTTATGGCAGGAATAAAGATTGATGATAACTTTATACACCTATTAGAAAGAAGTAACGGTCAGTGGGATACAGTTTTTGCAGACCTCTTAACATATTGGATTAAGCCAACTGATGATTACTTAGTTTTAAAAACATGGGGTTCTTCAAACCAAGCAATAATTATTTACGATTCAAACTATAGCCAGCAAAAGATAATCGATGTTGAGTGGGGACAAATAACTAACGATTATAATAATTTAGAAATAACACCTGAGGTTGGAGATGTAATTATTCAAGGCGATGAGCTTTGGCTCTCACACGAAAAAGCAGGAGGTCTAATCTTCTTGAAAGACTTTAAGTCTAATTCAGTTGCAAAATCAATCTATCCTAATGGACCATTGTCAAATGCTGTTTTCTCAATCACAGCAGCTAATGACATTATATATGTTGCACCCGGAGGTAGGAACATACAGAATGCCCCAAGAGGATATCCCGGAAACATCTATCAGTTTGATGGTTCATATTGGGACTGTTTAAGCAATTACCGAGATTATAGCAATATTATAAAAGATATAATTCACGTTAGCGTTGACCCAAGAAACCCAAAACACCTAATGGCAGCCTCATGGTGGAATGGAGTTATTGAGATCTTAGATAATAAAATTATTAAAGTATGGGATAGCACAAATACCAATAATGTCCTTAAAGACAATGTTTATGGGTATAGGATAGCAGGGGCAGAATACGACCTATCATCAAATCTTGTTGTTGCAAACTCTCTTTCCAGTGAAGCATTTTGCTATCTTAATTATAGGGATGAGTGGGGAAGTTTCAACACATTCAACAACATTGGTCAAGCAGAGATATTGGGGCTAATGTTAGATAAGTTTAACCATGGCAACTATTATAAATTCTTATGGACAAACAGAAATGAGATATTAGCAATAGACAATCAAAACAATCAAATAGTTATAGACCCAAACAATGGAGCCAAAGACCAGTCCAATAAAGTTAATTGTATGGTTCAAGATAGTGAGGGTGAGATTTGGATAGGAACAGACAAGGGAATAAAAGTAATTTACTCCTTAGAGAACCTTTTTGAACTAGGACAAACTAACAAATCATCCATTACATGTAATAATATAATATACCAAGAAGAAGGCATAGCACAGTACTTACTTAATTTCGACAACATCAATTGCATAATGAATGATGGAGGAAATAGGAAATGGGTTGGTACAGAAAGAAACGGAATATTTGTATTCTCACCAAATGGAGATAAGCAACTATATCACTTTACTGCAGAGAACTCACCACTCTATTCCAATAGGATAATAACAATGGCACAGGAGCAAAAAACAGGCGAAATCTATATAGGAACAGACCTTGGACTTCTATCATACAAAGCAGAATCAACCAATGCAGCAGAAGAAGCAGGAAGTCTAACAGCATACCCAAATCCAGTTAAGCCAGACTATAACGGAATAATAGCAATTAAGGGCTTTGTTTTTGATTCTGACGTAAGGATAACAGACATCACTGGAAACATGGTAGCACACCTTAAATCAATTGGAGGACAAGCCGTTTGGAATGGGAAAAACTTTAATGGAGAAAGAGTAAGCTCAGGAGTCTATTTAGTTTTCGGCTCAGCAGAAGAAGGAAAAGAAACAGCAGTAGGGAAAATCCTATTCATAAGATAGATTATCTAAATGATTTTCAAAACAAAAGGCATAGTCCTCAAATCTTTTGCCTATTCAGAAACCAGCATAATAGTAAAAATACTTACAAAAGAGTTTGGAGTAAAATCTTATATTATAAAAGGAAGCAGGAACCCAAAAGCCAAACTCCGTTCCAATCTATTTCAACCCCTATATATCTTAGACCTCGAAGCATATAACAATCCTAAGAAAGACTTACAACTAATAAGTGAAGCAAAAATAGATTACGACCTCACCCCCCTATTCTCTGACATAAAGAAAACAACACTTGCATTTTTCATCTCCGACATCATAAATCAATGCCTTAGAGAAGAAGAGAAAAACGAGGAAATATATGAATTTATAGAAGGGAAAATCAAAGCCCTTAACTCACTACAAAATCAGTTTTCAACCTTTCATCTCTATTTCCTAACTGAACTAAGTGAGCATTTAGGATTTCAGCCAATGAATAACTACACCTGTGAAAACCAATACTTCGATCTTCTAAAAGGATATTTCCTAAAGACAAACCCATCTCATATAAACTACCTTGATAAGAAAGAATCAGCCCTTTTCTCGGCGTTTCTCTTTTCAGGAAACACAATACAAGAAAACCAAAATCAAATAGAGCTGACAAAAGAGGAGAAAACACAAATCCTAAATATATTAATAAAATTCTACGAGACCCATCTCCTAAGTCCAAACTCAATAAAATCCCATCAAATCCTCACAACAATACTTCATTAAATAAGATATCCAAATCTTTTTTCTACTAATTAAACTCCAAAATCATATTAAAAAAGATCAGAATGCATAATTCCACATACAGAATAATGGTGAGAGATAATATTTACCAAAATTCTCAGATAATTTCAGTCTAAAACTCATGTAATGAAAAGGATAAGACCCATCAATTCCAGAAATTAAACCTTAAATTGCTATCTAAGAAAACAGAAAGACAATAAGAAATTACTAAAACGCACTATTAAATTATTGAAACGCTGTATTAAATTATTAGAACAAAGAAGCATTTTGCTGAGATGCCCATCTTAGCTTACTGAGATGCCCATCTTAGCATCTTGAGATGGGCATCTTAGCAGCTTGAGATGGGCATCTTAGCAAGATTAAACAAAGAGATAGAAATTTAAGACTTGATTCTATGAATTTAAAGCTTTGTTTGGTGAATTTTCGACTTTGATTTTATTGGTTTCATATACAAATTTAATAGAGCCTTCTTTGATACTGCATAAAAAAAGCGAAGAAAGATTATCTCCTTCTCCGCTTTTTGAATTATAAGTGTTTTGTTTTAGTAATCTACTATAGATTTTCTTGTATTTGAGCTAAGATTTCCTCAAATTCTTCTTTTGATAATGATAATTTTGGACGCTTAAAGTCTAAATCTCCTACACTGTTAATTGGCACAAGGTGGATATGTGCGTGTGGAACTTCAAGTCCAACAACTGCAAGTCCTACTTTAGGGCAAGGAAATGCTTTTTGTATGGCTTTTGCGAGCGTTTTAGCAAAGATATTAAGCTCTGAGAGTAAATCATCCTCAATATCGAATATATAGTCTATTTCCTTCTTTGGAACAACTAAGGTATGTCCCTTTGCAAGTGGTGATATATCTAAGAATGCAAAGCAATTCTCGGTTTCTGCTACCTTATAGGAAGGTATTTCTCCTGCAATAATTTTTGAAAATAGAGTTGCCATATTAATCTCTTGTTATTTTAACGATTTGTAATTTCAAAACCCCAGCCGGAACTTCAACCTCTGCAATATCCCCTTCCTTCTTGCCAAGCATTCCACTTGCAATTGGTGATGTAACAGATATCTTTCCTTCTCTAAGATTTGCTTCGCTTTCTGGCACAATTTCATATACTTGCGACTTTTTGGTAGCAAGGTTAATAAACTCTACCTTAGAAAGAAGCAAGACTTTTGAAGTGTCTATCTTGCTTTCATCAAGTAGGCGAGCATTTGAAATTAGGGTTTGTAGTTTAGAAATCTTTGCTTCTAAGTGCCCTTGAGCATCTTTTGCCGCATCGTATTCTGCATTTTCAGATAAGTCTCCTTTATCTCTTGCCTCAGCTATTGCGGCAGAGATGGCAGGACGCTCAACTGATATAAGGTTTTGCAATTCTAATTTCAGCTTTTGCAACCCCTCCTCCGAATAATATTTTACTTTTGTCATAATATATTGTATTATGGATTAAAAAGAATCGAAGACCCTTAAATAAAGGTCTTCGATTCATTTATTTAATTAAGTATTTGTCTTACAAGGAAAGAACCAAACCTATGGTATGAATTCCTCCTGCAATCTTAGTCAATCTATATGCGTAATCTATTGATAGATTAACTCCGTTTTTATCATTCTTTGCTTTTTGAATTGGAGCTATTACTGATGCTCCTGCTGCAAATCCTGAATAAAGGGTAGTTGATCCTGCGTCAACATTGTAAACACTTGTAGTTATTGCATCTTCATAGGTGTATGAAGAACGCAGCATAAATATCTTAGCAAATGCATATTCAAGTCCTAATGTGTATTGGTCTTTTGAAAATGCCATTGATGAGAAATTTACTGCTGTTGTTAGACGATGTTGGTTTTCTGAAAACAAGAAGTCATAAGAGGCTCCAATATTTAAACTTGATGGTATCTCATAACTTTGAGAACGTTGTTCAAGAGATTGAGAGTGACCAGAACCTCCGTAAATTGCATTTACAGATAATCCGTCACCACTATAACTCATTGATGGTCCCCAGTTTTTAAGAGTTATACCGAATTTAATTTCGTAGTTTTCACCTGTTACATATTGGATACCTGCATCAATTGCAACACCTGTTGCTGTAACATTATCTATTCCTTCGTTTACAACCTTAAGAGTTGCTCCCCCATATATTGATGTGGAGAAAGCTTTAGCAAATGAAACTCCAATATTCATATTAGAGATTGAGAAAGTTCCATTATTGAACTCTGGGCTATTAACACCTGTTCTATTATTTAAACCAAAGCTCATCGAAGTAACTGACAATCCAATAACTCCGTAGTCACCAAGGCTTTGACCAAGTCCAACTGAACTAACTCCAACTCCTGAGTTATCTAACCAATTGTTGTAAGAAAAGTTAGCCTCTGTTCCTGAGATACGTCCTAAACCTGCAACATTTGAAAACAAAGCGTCAATACCTGTTCCACATGCTGTGTTTACTCCTCCCCAACCAGCACTCTTAGCCCAAGGGTTTATCAAAAGCGACCCTGCACCAGCAGTCCCTCTTCTGTCGTCGTTCCCTGCTTTTAGATTCACATTGGAGAATAGTAAAACTCCTAACATGACAAAAGCAAATATTCTATATATATCTTTCATATCTATCTTATTTAAAATATTTCAATCAGTGCTAATTATAAATTATTGGAAAGAGTTTAAATCAACTGGGCGTAAAGCACCAAACCATTTAACTATCTTTTCACCAACGCCATCAGCCTTTATGTGTATTAAGTATGCGCCTCCTGAGATTGGCAAACCTTTATGATTCTTCAAATCCCAATCTATTGATGTTAGTGCAGAACCTCTTCCTGAAACCAAGTTTCTTGATGGTCCACGAAGCTTTCTTACAACAGTTCCATCAACAGAATAAATTGTTACATAACAATCAGGTGGTAAATTACAAATCTTAACAAGGTTCTCAACTTGGTCTCCCTCATAGAGTGATGCTGCAAAATAAGGATTAGGAACAACAGATACTTGATCTAATTCTGATTTAGCTAATTCTAAGTTTCCAACTGAAGAAGCAATATTGTTAGTTATTGTAAATTCGTACATTGGGAAGTTGTTATTTTGAGGAGAAGCAGATGCACCATTAAGGTTGTTTATATAATTCCTTTTATATGGTTGACGTACTCTAAGTGATATCTTAACATCTGTTGGGATTTGAGCTAAACGAGCATTGTCAAAAGCAGTTGCTAATGGCATTCCTACCCACATAACTGAACCAAATACTTCCATAGCAGGAATAAGATTAGCATTTTTGTAATCACTATTGTATGGAGAAACATTTCCTAAATTAAGAACATCTAATTTTCTTAAGCTATTATATGCCCAAGTTCCCATATCCTTATTGCCTGAACCATCAACATCATAGTAAGAAGGTGGATTAACAATTCTTGAAACTTTATTTGACTCAACACTATTAGGAGTGAAAAGAGTATATTCAGAAGCACCTAAAACATAGATATAATGCATTCCTCCAAAAACAGGGTCTCCACTACTAAAAGCAATAGAAGTTGGATTCCAAATTAGGTCTCTACCATTTCCTGGCATTTCTTCACCAAGTTGTGAGTTCTCACCAAAGATCATATTTAATCTTTGACCTGTTTCAAGGTTAATAGCATAACCAGGGAACCATCCCCAACCTTGAGTACCATCACCCACTGGTTGTCCGTTTTTGTCAACAGATGCATGCCTTCTTAACTGGAATCTCTTAGCATTTCCTTCGGTTTGTTCTGTATCTTCTCCCATTTCAATAACAGGGCATCTTGTCCATTTTGTTTTATCGCTTGTTAAAACGATATCAACAGATGCAAGATTTGACATATCATTTGATGATGTAGAGTAGATATATGATGGATCCATTCTAAATTTAGTAATAGGAAGAGGTGTGTCTGTAAATGTGCTTAAGTGGTAGTAAGAGAATCCAGGATGAGGGATTACTGTTCCAGCATAATTAGTATATACAGAAGTTAATCTATATGGAGCCCACCAGCCTCCACCAAATTCTTCATAGTCTTGATTTTTATCAATTGGAAAATGAGTGAAAATTGTGTCGTTTTTGTTATTTGCAGGATTCCAAACGAATTTAGGAACTGAATAATAATAGTCTTGTGATAAATAATCGATAACATCTCCAGCTGAAGTTTCATCTAAAGCAGGGAAAGCTCTAATTATAGATTCAGAAGAAATTTTACTTCCAGATTTAATCCAGTTGGTTAAATCACTTCCGTCATTATCAGATAATCCAAATAACCAAGTTTTGTTTGGATCTTTAGTGACAATGCTTGAATATAAGTCAGTCCCATCACTTAAATCACCTCCGGATACTCTGTCTTGTTTGTTATATAGATTAATCTTAAGAGATAAAGGAGTAACTGTTGGTTGTGGATTAGTAAGAGATATTGATATTCCTAATGGGAAAATAACTTGTTCGTTGATATCTTTTATTATTCTATCAGATGTAATTGAATAAACTGGTGTAGAAACTCCATCAACTTTTACAGTATATAAAGGTTGAAGAGTATCAACATTTTGCAGTTTCCATTTACCATACATTAGGTTGTTTGTAGAATCAGAAGGTATGATTTTTATAATAAATTTACCTGGACGAAGTTTGATAGGGTCGATAACTTTAATATTTAAAGGTCCAAAATCTTGTTCGTATTGAAGATTTGTAACAAAAGATAAACCAGCAGGTTCTTCATTTGCCTTTCCCATTATTTGTTCTAAAGTTTCTGATTTGAAATTAAGAATCATTCCTCCATTACCATTTCCTTCAATTCGAGTAATTTCAGGACAAGTTCCGTAAGTTGATTGAACCAAAGTACCATCTTGCTCAGGAACTACATTATGAGGTATTGCAATTGTTGGCTCAATACTTCTACCCATTCCTGTTTTTCTACTTGCTAAATATGTAATTTTTTGTCCGTCGAACTTTGTAGGGTCGGTAGAATTAAATGGTTTAAAATTGTTATGAGCATAAGCAATAGCTACATAATAGTATTTCTTATTATTAACAATTGTTTTATCATTTGTTGTAGCAAACTTATCTTCAGTAATTTTGAATGTATGATTGATTCCTCTATTTAAACCGTCAACCATTATTTTTGGAACTAAATCACCAATATTATCATCTTTATAATAGTTAACAAGCTTTGCAATTGATTGATTATTTTGATTTTTATCAAAGTTTCTAATATCACATTGTCCAACTAATCTTGCTTTATCTTCATCATAAATATCAGATACAGATACCTTATTGTTTCTTAATTGGAAGATTTGATATCCTTCAAATTTATAATATTGATTGTATTCTGTAGTACTCGTTACTCTATCAAATGAATGGATATAAGGAACATTATTGACGTCAAGTAGGATAGTATCAATTCTCTCAATGTTATCATATTTTACAGGAATTGAAATATCAATCTTGTTAAATGATTCATTTATATTGTTAGATGATGGAGAATCGTTTGTGAGGAAAAGAATTAACTCTCTGTCTAATTCTTTTATTGTTAAGTCTGGTGCATCAGGACCTTCTAATAAATTGAAACAATTATCAAATAATGCTTGACATTTATCATCAATTTGTCTTAATAGTGTTACTGATGCGTAAGGTCCACCTGATGCTGCTTGAGCAAATGGGATACCTACAGTAATATAGTTTATAGCACCTGGCTTAAGTTCGAAAGGTCCAGCTGATTGCATAAAACGTCTATCACCTGAAGGGTTATTTGAAGACTCCTCAGTCCATCCTCTTGTGTCTGTGATGTTAGGGACAACTCCTTTTGTACCCCAATTCCAAATGTCTGTTGTTCCAGGGAACATAAAATCACAAGGAATTGTTCCAGAAGTACCATCAGCACCAAAGGTCATAGTTACACCTGTTTTCCACATTCCTCTTAGATAGTTATAATAGTCAGTTGCTCTATCTGGTTCCCCTTTGGTTGAGTGTCCACTATTTTCATAGTAAACAAATCTTCTCATACCAAAACGTTCGTCATCAATAATACCATTTCCAAAGTTAACACCGTTAATGTTTGCTCCATTAGTAATTTTATCGTTTACGTTATACCAATACTGAATAAATCTTTCAGCATCTGCAGTTACTTTTAATGTATCTAAGATTTTATTACCGTTTCCATCAAGAACGAATTCATTGTTTTGATTTCTTTTTTGATACTGATCTTCTAATAACCAAGCAGCATCAGCACCATTTCTTACTAAGTCAATATAAACTTTTGGATTATCAATTCCGTCTGAATCTAAATAAGGTCCTTGGAAAAAGTCGATACCAATTGCTGGAGGATTTCCAGGATATGCTCCTGTTCCAGGACCATCTACTGCATTTCCGTTATAGCAATAACCTAAACCTCTCTTAACATCACAACCAACGAAATCGTCAAATGCATATCCTAAGTCTGGGTCAACCCATTGACTAAAGTATGTGTTTTGAAGAGTAAATGTTGAACGGTTAATAATTTCGTAAGAATAGAATGTCATATTATTGATTTCGTCATTCATACTAAAAGCAAAAGCTTGAGCACGAATTTCTAAACCAATTGGGTTTGCAGATTTTGATTCTGTATGAGCATTTCCTTTATCGTTGAATACCCACCAAAGAGTCTCGTCTCCCTTAAGAACTTGGTCAACTAAAATTCCACCATGAACTGGTTGTCCACCTGTTCCAATTGAGTCTTCCATAGTTCTAATTGGATTGTATTTTTGACCACTTTGTTTTGCAACAACTGGGCAAAGGTCTCCATTAAAATCATAGTATGGATAATCACCATCTTGATAACGATATATACCATCACCATTTACGTCCTTAAAAGGAGCTAAGTATTTAGTTTGGTTTAATTCAGCATAATTTTCTGGATGTGCAGGCCAAGTTTTAATTGCTTCAGTAACTAAATTTTGATCTGTTGGACCTCCAATAATTTGACCTTGTGCATTTTTTTGACATCCTGCAACAAATGCTTCAACTTCAGCCTTTGTGATACGGAAATGTTTATCCCATTTTTCACAAACTGATTTATTAACAGCAGCATTTTTGTCAACTGTTAATGGACCAGGCCAGAAATCGTCTCCATCTTGTCCAAAACGCAATGCAGCTACTCTTAACTGTTTGTTTTCGTCTTGTCCACCAATCCATAATGCTGCACAGAACATCGCAGTACTACTACCATCTTTTGGCACATAATATCTTGCTGTGTTTCCGTCATACCACATATTACCACCAGTGTTAATACGCGCTCTAACATTATTGATACTTAATTCTGCAGAACCTTGAGCTCTTCTACATCTTTCAACACCAGTCGCGGCGTCTTTTGTCGAATTAGCAGATTTTTTAACCGTACCTTCTCTAAACTCTCTTGCAAATACTGGACTTTGCAGACTAAGGTAGATTAAAACTAACGTTGTTATTTTAAATATATGTTTCATCTTTCAATAATTTTCTATCTAATCTATTAATTAAAATGTATAAGCAACTCCTAAATAAACCATTCTTGGTCTTTGATAATTGTATTCAATATTGTTTAAATACATTGAATAGTAATCTCTGAAAGAATTTGGATCTAATTGGTTCGCAATAATTGTTTGTGTTTCTGGGTCAGTTAAGTAACCATTATCGTCTGGGTCACCAGTAACTCCGAACACACTTGCAATATTCTTAATATTTAATACATTATTTATTCTAGCAAAAAGATTTAATTGGGTCATCTTCTTTCCAACTTTAATATCGTAAGATTTATCGATATTAAGGTCAATTCTAAATATCCAAGGAAGTCTTGCTCCATTGAAACTACCAACTATTGATTGCTGAGTATTGCTGAAATATTTTGTATAAGGTCTTCCTGATTGAGCAACTCCTGTTAAGTTAACTCCAAAGTTTTGTAACCATTTTGTTATTTTAACTCTTTCTTCTCCTGATTGGTCTGTTACAATTCTTTTTGAAGTTGGACCATTATATTTATCTCCTCCTTGGTAACGGAAGTCTAATTGTAATTTAAACTCATGACGTCTATCATCACCAATAGGATATAACATCTTAATGTTTGGATAACCTGCTTGAATTAAAGAAACAATTGTTGATTGTGGTAATCCTGTTGTTCCTTCAGCATATTGAAGAGTGTAGTTTGCATTAAGACGTAAATTACTTGATCTCTTTAATTCGTAAGTAACAGTAAGACCTTTTGTTGTTCTAAAGTCTTGGTTACCGTATGAATAGTATAATGATGTTGGGTCAGCTCCTACATATTGAACTAAAGCAATTAAATCTCTTGTTTCTTTATAGTATGCAGACATAATTAATACTGAAGATCTTGATAATACTTGAGTAAATCCTAATTCGTAGTTAGTGATTTTTTCAGGTTTTAGGTTTGGATTTGCAAGTGTTTTACCTGATTGTCTTTCCATAAATAGGTAATCAACGTAATTAGCTTGCCATCCACCTTGAGGACGACGAGCAATCATATCATAAGATGCCTTGAACTCAGATTTATCACTTACTGGGAATGAAAAAGCGATACGTGGCATTACTATTACTTGTGGTTTATAGTCTTCAAAAGCATCAGTGGAAATTTCATAAGGAAGTCCTGTATCATTTAATCTACCTTTTCTAAATGGAAGAGGTTGGCCTGATGATCCAGAAATATCAGTTGGGTTTGAAACAATTTCTCCATTAGAATTATACCAAGTATTGCCATTTCTGTATCCTCTAATAAAACCATCCTTGCCAGCATCACTAACTGTAGTACTTCCACTTAAGCTATTTACATATACTACATAATCATCTCCAATGCTTGAAGGACGATTTGGAATTTCTAATTCTCCAGCTGTATATGAAGAATATAATAAGTAATCATCTTTTAATCCCATTTGATTTCCGTCGAATCTATCAACACGGAACCCAATATTGAAAATTAAATCTTTAAAGTAGAATTGGTCTTGAACATATCCTGCCATATAAATTGGTTGCCAAGCTCCCAATGTTCTATTTGTTGGGTCAGAGAAGAAACTTTGAAGGTTTTGTTTTCCCTTAACCATATTTCCTCTATGATCATAACCATAGTATGAAACTATTGAATTATCACCTCCATTATTAAATAATTCATCAGCTGAGAACATATCTAATGAGAAAGTAGAAGGGTCATAACTATCTATGTCTATAAATTCTGTTCCATCAACACTTAATCCTAATTTATCTCTTAAAGCTCTGTCAAAATAAGTTTGACTAGCTTGGTCGTAAGCTCTATTATAAGTTACATAAGGAATAGAACCAGAATTATCAATTATTGGGTTTTCTAAATCACGATACAAGATATGAGAGTTAGCTTCTTGTTTCATTATTGTCCACAAAGAAGACGCTCCGATTGAATATGCACGAGATGTTGTTTGGTCATATTGGAATCCAAATTCAAGAGAGTGTTTTCCAATATCGGCTGAAACTTTAGCAGATAGGTAAACGTTTTGAGTTTCAGATTTTGAGAACCCACTTGTAGGTGTTCCAACGTTTGTCCATGAAAATGAACCAGGGAACATTTGATAAATACTACTTGGTCTATCTCCATTTGTTAAACCTGAATAAGATCTAATATAGTCATAATTAATCAAAGAAGATCTAATTGATGAGAAGTTTGGATCGTTATAAAGTTGCCAAGTATATCTTGAAAGACCTGGATTAGCATCGGATGGTTTGAAATCTACTTGATAGTCTAACCAACCATTATGTTCCATTACGTCTTGCATAACACCATTAACTTCCATTCTTGTTAGAGCATAAGTATTTCTCTTTAAAGTATTGAAAGTTCCTACATAACCATATTTGAATATGTCATCACCATGATTTGCACTAAAAGATTCGTTATATGCTCTTTCAAAAGATCCATTCATATTAAAGATAATATTTTTGATTTTTGAAGTTTCAGAAGGAGATGAGAATTTTTGAGTAAAGTCAGCCATAATTTGGAAGCTGTTGCCTTTAGATTCTGAGTTATTATTGTTGTTAAGTAGCATTGAAGATCCAGAAGGATTCTTTCCAATACTATTTATATATTCTCCATTAATTTGAAGGATGCTATTATCAGAAAAACGGATATCTAATCCACCTTCTAAATAAATACCATTACTCCACATATTTGGTTTTCTTCCTACTTGTTCAAAATCGTCTAATCTTAAAAAAGCAGCAGTATTGTAAACTGCTCCCGATACAGGATCAAGTGTTAAAGGATTAGCATTAAGAAAATCTTGTTTATCTTTCTTTAACATATAAAAATAGCTATCAGAAGGTCTGCTTAATCCATCTTGACTATATGAATTGTATCCAGATAAACGGAATCCAATAATACTTTTTTCAATCCCATCATTAACTGTTTTATATAATGGACCTGATAAATAGAATTCAACTCTATGATATCCTCTTGTATCTAATGGTTCTGAGGTTTGATATCTAAGCATACCACTTAACTTATTTTCTGGTGGCCTAAGAGTAATATTTGTTGTTCCTCCAATAGACTCTCCGTATCGAGCAGGAGTCCCTCCAAGGATAACTTGAATTTCAGCGATAGCTGCTTTTGGAAGATTTACACTCCCTTTTTTAGCAACACCATTAACATAGGTTACCATTCCACCCTCTCCACGAGCAGTTCCGGCACCTCCATCAACGTCTGATATACCACCTACTGTTGCAATAATTGCATCAACAGAATTTGCAGACATCTTATCAATGTCTTCATTTGTTATACGTTTTCCTGTTTCTGCAGTTCCAGATTCAAGAAGTGGAACAACATAGCCTGTAATAACAACCTCATCAATTGATGTAGACGTTGGTTCAAGACCTAAGCTTCCTCCTGGTGAATAACCTGTCGCTGTAACACGAACACCTGTTTTCATTGCTTTTTTATATCCAACGAAACTTGCAATGACATCATAGTTACCAGCATTCAAAGGCTTAATCTGGTAGTTACCATCTAAGTCTGTTTGAGCGCCTCCTTTTTGCTGACCTCCTTGTTCAACAATAACATTTACGAACGGCATAGGTTCGCCTGTTTTAGCATCGGTAATTGTACCCGTCAAAGTTCCTTGTGAGTACAAAATTAAACTGGTTGTTAAAAACAAACCTAGAGTAAAGAATAATTTTCTCAACATATTTCTTTTTTATTATTATTTATGTAAAGAATGAAATTTCATATCTATATACTTTTATCTATGAAAGGGTTATTTAATATTGTTGAATAAATAATTGCCTCTCTTAAATCAAATTCATCTTCTTCCTTTATTTCGAAACTATTTTGTTTATCTTCTTTTATTTTATTCTTAATAATTGGTACCGGTTTACTTTTTTCTTTAATCGGCTCGTTATCGTTTTTTAAAATATTTTGGTCTTCTACATCGGCGAAAAACTCTCCAAAAATCTCTTCAAATATGTTTTTCTTCTTCTTTTCTTCAAATATTGGCGGCGTAGAATCGTTTATTTGCTTACCCAAAGATGAAAATAATCTTTTGGATATCAATGCAAAAACTGCTATTCCTATTAAAACATATATACTCATATTGTCATATATTTAAGCCACAAATTTAGATAAAAAACCAATATAACCAAAATTATAAATGATAAATACTTATTATTAAGACTTATTTTGTTTTAACCTTTAAAGCATTTTTGTTATTTCTATTTTTAATTAACAAGTAAGTAATTGGATTTGCTATAAACAATGTGGAGAAAACTCCAGATGTTGTTCCTATCATTAATGCAAATGCAAATCCTCTTAAAACATCACCTCCAAAAATTATTATAATTAATAGAGATAAAAATACCGTACCTATAGTGTTAACTGTTCTACTTAACGTTTGGTTTAGTGAAAGGTTCATTATATCTCCAAATTCACGATTTGGGTATAACTTTACATTTTCACGTATTCTATCAAAAATAACAACAGTATCGTTAATTGAGAAACCAATAACCGTTAGCACAGCTGCGACAAAGTTCATATCAACATCCATACTAAAGTTAAGCAATCCTCCAAGAACAGAGAACATTCCAATAGTAAACAATGCGTCAAATGTTAGTGCTGCAATTGCACCAAGACTATATTGCCATTTTGAGAACCTCATAGCAATATAGATAAACATTGCTATCAGTGAGAATATAATCGCAATTATTGCAGAAGTTTTGGTATCGTCTGCAATTGTTGGCCCAACAACTTCAGAACTAATTATACCAAGTGGAGATTTTAGAGTTGATTGATATTGTTCAATACTTATATTTTTATTTGCATAAAACGCTTTAGTACCGTTAAATATCTTTGCTATAACTTCTTTCTTAACATCTTCATTATCTTCTTTAACTTTATAGTCTGTTGTAATTTTCACTTGATAGTTTGGTCCGAAAGTTTTCACCTCAGGAGAAGATCCAAATTCCTTTTCAAGAGAAGTTCTAATCTCATTTACATTAACATCTTGATCAAATCTAACTACATAAGTTCTTCCTCCCGTAAAGTCAATTCCATAATCCAATCCTTTGACTGCGATGAAACCTCCTAGAATTATAGCAATAGATGCGAAAATTATTAATTGTTTCTTTGCAGATTCAATAAATTTATATTTTGGATCTAATAAGAAGTTAGCCATTAGTTTATTTGAGAATGAAAGTTTGTTTTTTAGAGCTTTAACGCTAAGCATCCATTCCATTGTTAGACGTGAAATGAAAATACTTGTAAATAGTGATGTTAAAATACCAATAGATAATGTTATAGCAAATCCCATAACAGAACCAGCTCCAAAATAAGCTAAGATTATACCTGTTATTAATGTTGTAACGTTTCCGTCAATAATTGCAGAGTATGATGCTTTATATCCATCAGCAATTGCATTATTGATATTCTTACCTGATCTCAACTCTTCTTTGATACGTTCATTTATAATTACGTTAGCATCTACTGCCATTGCAAGAATAAGAACAATACCTGCAATTCCAGATAAGGTTAAGACAACACCTATTGAAGCTAGAACTCCAAATAGGAAGAATAAGTTTACTATTAATGCAACACAAGCTGCAATACCACCAAAACTATAAAGGAATAGCATGTATGCAAATACTATAACTAATGATAGGATAAATGATATAAATCCAGCCTTAATTGATTCTTCTCCTAAAGAAGGTCCAACTATTGATTCTTGAACCACTTTCGCTGGAGCTGTAAGCTTACCTGATTTTAAAATATTCGCTAAGTCCTTTGCCTCTTCAATTGAGAAACTTCCAGATATCTCTGAACGACCTCCACTAATTTCACCATTTACTCTTGGTGCAGAATAAACAACATCATCAAGAACAATAGCAATACTGTTTCCGATATTAGATCCTGTTATCTTACCCCATTTCCTTGCAGCTTCTGCTTTCATAGACATTGAAACCACAGGACGACCTTGTTGATCAAAATCTTGACGAGCATCATCAATTACGTCACCATCTAAAAGAGCTTTTTTTGCTTTACTATTATACTGTATTACGTATAATTCGTATTCATTAGTTTTTGAAATAGGTTGAGCACTCCAAAGGAACTTAACATCAGAAGGAAGAACCTTTGCAGCTCTCTCAAGTTGACGATTTATTTCTTTTTGTGCATTTGCTGTTGCTGTTCCAACTACAGTAGGAGCTAAATCTCCTCTATTTAACCTTGTGAATAAATCCAATAAAGGTCTCTTGTTATTTAATAATGTATCTTTTTTAGCAATTGGCTTTTCTACATTATTAATAAGACTGTCCCCTACTAGGGTTTCATCAACCTCTTCTCCTAAGTTTGATAAGAATTCATCAGCAGCACCTAGTGATTGGTAAACTTTACCAGCATCACCTGCTAACCAAAACTCCAATTGAGCTGTTCCTTCCAACAACCTGCTAACACGTTGAGGGTCTGAAACACCTGGCAATTCAATAAGTATTCTTTCTGAAGCGTCTAATTTTTGAATAGTCATCTCTGAAACGCCAAACTTATCAATACGTTTAGTTAGAACTTGGAATGTTCTATCGAAAGCATCTGTACATTCTTTCTTTATTGCAGAAAGAACATCAGAATTTGTAGAATTTGTTGTAATCCCACTTTCTTTTAATTTAACTCTGAAAAAAGCAGATAAATTTACTTTACTTGTTTTTTCTGTTTCATTAACGACCTCTTCGAAAGAAGTGTAAAAATTCTTTCCATTTACTTTTTGAAGCTCTGTTGCTTTATCAACTAATTTCAAAAAAGCAGGGTCATTAGGGTTTGTTGCAAGATTTTTCACTACATCGACTGTAGAAACTTCCATCTTAACGTTCATCCCTCCCTTTAAGTCAAGACCCATTCCAATCTCTCTTGCCTTACACTCTTTAAATGTGAAAGGACGCATCCAAAGAAAGTTATAAACAGTCTTTTCAGAAATTGAGTCTAAGTAATTCAATTCTCTTTCATGAGAAATAGAGTCAAAAATTTCTTGCTCTCTTAATACATTTCCTTTGGCTAATGTTTTTGCTTGACTTTTAGCATAGCTACTTACAGCATATTCCTTAGCATCACTTTCTACCTTTTTTGAAAAGTAAGTGAATGATAATTGATACAAACATACCAAAGAGAAGATAATTACAATAATTTTAATAGCACCTTTGTTTTGCATATATTATAATGATTTGTTTTAAAAATACACATTTTTTAGAATGTGCAAAGATAGAATTTTATTTTATAACTCCCTAATATCAACAAAAAATTTACTTGCTAATGATTATTGAAAACAATTATTTTTCATTCAATCAAAAGTTTAAAGCCAATTATTAAAAAAAAACAGACGAAATAAAACTCATATCAACAAAATATTATAGCTTTGCACATTGAAAAATCATTAAAAATTGAAAAAATGACAGAAAAATTACGCACATCAATGAGAGATTCCAAAACTATGCGTTGGATTGCCCTTCTATTGATTTCATCAACAATGTTTTTTGCATACTTCTTTGTTGATGTCGTTGCCCCATTAAAGACTTTATTAGAACAAGATCCTTATTTTTGGTCTAACGAAACATTTGGTATGCTCGGAGGATCAGAGTTCTTCCTAAATGTATTTGCAGGATTTCTAATTTTATCAGGTATTATCCTTGATAAAATGGGTATAAGATTTACATTGAGATTATCTGGAATTCTTATGCTTGTAGGTGCTACTATTAAATGGTATGCAGTAAGCTCTTACTTTGTTGGAACAGAAATTCAAGGTTTCTTAAATTCTTTTATTGAAGGTGTTCCTGCTTCTGCAAAACTAGCTTTCTTTGGATTTTCAATCTTTGGAGTTGGTGTTGAAATGGCTGGTATCACTGTTTCTAAGACTATTGTAAAATGGTTTAAGGGAAAAGAACTTGCTCTTGCAATGGGACTTGAAATGGCACTTGCTCGTTTAGGTGTTTTTGCAGTATTCCAACTTTCTCCTATATTTGCTAAAGAAGGTGGAGTTGCAACCTCTGTATTCTTTGGCGTTCTATTCCTTTTAATAGGATTTATAACATTCTTTATCTATACATTTATGGATAAGGCTCTTGACAAACAAACAGGAGAAGGTGGAAATATGGATCCTGAGGATGAATTTAAAATTTCTGACCTTAAAAAGATTATCACAAACCCAGGATTCTTAGCAATTGCAGGACTATGTGTTTTGTTTTATTCAGCAATATTCCCATTCCAAAAGTTCGCAACAGATATGCTAGCTTCAAAACTAAGCATTGACGCGGTTATTGCAGCAAGATATGTATCATTCTTCCCTATCGGAGCAATGGTTCTTACTCCATTTATTGGTGCATTCTTAGATTTTAAAGGAAAAGGAGCAACCATGATGATGTATGGAGCAATACTATTAACAGTTTCACATCTAATTTTTGCATTAGTTCCTGAGGCAGCATTCACACCAGTTGTGGCAATAGCAACTATTGTAATTTTAGGAGTTGCATTTTCTCTTGTTCCAGCTTCAATGTGGCCTTCACTACCTAAAATTGTTGAAGACAGATACTTGGGCTCAGCTTATGGATTGATATTCTATATACAAAACATTGGTCTATTATTAGTTCCTATGTTAATTGGATATGCATTATCAGTTTCAAACCCTGGAGTTGCAGAACAAATACAAGCAGAAGTTGTGGGTGCAAGATATAACTATACAGTCCCAGAACTAATATTCGCAGGCTTTGGAGTTGCAGCATTTTTCCTTGCAATAATTCTAAAAAGAATTGACAAGAAAAAAGGATACGGCTTAGATGTGCCAAATAAAAAGAGCTAATACTTTAGAATAATATTCTTCTAAAAGTCTGCATATAACCTTGATAAGTTGTGTGCAGACTTTTTTTTGTTTACTAAATTTAATCAATTGAAGATATGGGGAAATGAATCACTGATCTACGAGAATGAATCACTGAAAGGATTTACTGAATCAAAGAAAGAATTTCGTGAATCAAAGGAATAAAAAATTAGATCAGTGATTCATTTAATCAAAACGTACAAGTGGGATAATCAATAATTAAAAGCTTATCTTTCAAGAGATATCTCTATTTCCAATCTTTATCCTCAAGTTGAAAAACCTCATCAACGGATTTGCCAAATACATAAGAAATTTTCATTACAACTAATGCAGAAGGGACATACTTCTCTAATTCTATGGCATTTATAGTTTGACGAGATACTCCTATCCTATCAGCCAAATCTTGTTGCGACATTTTCAACACCGCTCTCTCAACTCTAATATTATTCTTCATTTTTCAAAGATTTTTTAAGGCGATAAAGCTCAAAATTAAACTTAAACACAAATAATATTAGAAAAAGATAGATATCATACATTACAACAGCAATATAAATAGTGCCATAAAGGAATAACGTCAAGAGAATAAAAATTGAATACCCAACAATCATTGACCAAACCAAAGACTGCTCTCTTATCTTAGAAATATACTCATCTTCATTCTTATGCTTAGAAAAAGCAATAAAACTTAGACCAATTACTATAAGAACTGGTAGTAGAGTACTAGCAAATGATGTCTTGGCAATTGTAAAAAAAGCATTTTCTTTTGGATTATTGCCAAAAAAAGAAGAGAGATCCATTTCTGCATAAATTGCAGGCATATAAACAGTAAAGTCCCTGGCTAAATCAAAGATTGTTACTATTAACATATACAATATAAGAGGCAACGTAATTATAAAACCAATTTTCTTAAAATACGTTGGGAATAAATAAGATTTTTTCATAACGGTAAATTTTTATTTGTTTAACGCTACAAAAGTATAGTATATTATCCAAACTGACAAATATACTTTACATTTTATCTAATTTATTTTCTATTTCATTGCAAATAATGATTAATTTTACCTTGTAAGTCTATCTATAATAGGCTGATGATATGGGTATTCTTTTAGCAATTCTTCCTTATTTCCTAATTGAAAATCTTTAAAAGAAAATTCAGGAGCAACAGCACAACTTACTAAGGAAAAACCTTTCTTTGATGGTATATCAGCTGCAAACCAAATATTTGCTTCTAATACTAATTGAAAATTATCATGCAAATTAGATGAAAGAGAATGGGTTTCAAGCTTTCCTTCTTTATTAATTGTATAAATATTTATTGGTTCTCCTATATGAAAAAACCAAAGCTCAACTGAAGATAGGCGATGAAAAGCAGAGAAATCCTCTCCCTCTAATAAATAATAGATTGAACTTATTTGACCTTTACCTTCAAGAGTCTCTTTATCAGAAGTAAACACCCTCTTAAAATACCCGCCCTCTGGGTGAGGAGATAAGCCTAATTCCTTAATAATTTCTCTTGCTTCCATATCGAATTAATTTAAAGCAAAGATAGTATAAAAAAAATATGCCACTACATTTTATTAATATAGTGGCATAAATATTCTAGATAATTATCAATCTACTGTTTTGAAATAAGAGAAAGACATAACTCATCTAATTGATCTTGTGCAATTAAAGATGGAGCGTCAGACATTGTGTCTCTTCCGTTATTATTCTTCGGGAAAGCAATGAAATCTCTTATTGATTCAACTCCTCCGAATATTGAACAAAGTCTATCAAAACCAAATGCAATTCCTCCATGAGGTGGTGCACCATATTCAAAAGCATTAAGCAAGTATCCAAACTGTGAATTGACAGTTTCATCACTAATTCCCAGCACTTTAAACATATCATTCTGCATATCCTTATCGTAAATACGAATTGAACCTCCTCCAATCTCCACACCATTGATAACAAGGTCATAAGCATTAGCTCTTACGTCTTTTGGGTTAGTAAATAGCATGTTATAATCTTCTGGTTTTGGAGCTGTAAATGGATGGTGCTTAGCATAGAAACGGTTAGTCTCTTCATCCCATTCAAGAAGAGGGAAGTCAACAACCCAAAGAGGAGAATACTTACTTGAATCTCTCAAACCTAGCCTGTTACCTATCTCTAAACGTAAAATACCTAAGGAATTTTGCGTTTTTTCTTCTTTTCCAGCCATTATTAGCATTAAATCCCCTTCTTTTGCTCCGAATTTCTTAGCAATTTCAAGGAGTTGTTCTGGCGTAAAGAACTTGTCTACAGATGATTTCAATGTTCCATCATCATTATACTTAATATAGACTAAGCCATTTGCTCCAACTTGAGGTCTTTTTACAAAGTCAACAAGCTCATCTATCTGTTTACGAGTGTACTGTGCACATCCTTCTGCACAAATACCAACAACTAATTCTGCATCATCAAAAACTGAAAAGCCTTTATTTTGAGCTAAGTCGTTCAATTCTACAAACTTCATCCCAAAACGAATATCAGGTTTATCAGAACCATAATACTTCATAGCATCTGCCCAGGTTATCCTTGGAAATTCAGTTATTTCAACGCCCTTTGCTTCTTTTAAAAGAAAAGTCATTAAACCCTCAAATAAATTCAAAATATCTTCTTGTTCAACAAAGGACATCTCGCAGTCAATTTGAGTAAATTCTGGTTGACGATCTGCTCTTAGGTCTTCATCTCTAAAACACCTTACTATTTGAAAATATCTATCAAACCCAGAAATCATTAACAATTGCTTATATGTTTGTGGAGATTGAGGCAAGGCATAAAACTCATTAGGATTCATTCTTGAAGGAACAACAAAGTCCCTTGCTCCTTCTGGAGTTGATTTAATAAGGTATGGAGTTTCAATTTCCACAAAACTTAAATCATTCAAGTAATTTCTAATAAGAATGGATAATTTATGACGAAGCACCATATTTTGTTTTACTTGGTTGCGCCTAAGGTCAAGATAACGATATTTCATTCTCAACTCATCACCACCATCAGTATTGTCCTCAATTGTGAAAGGAGGTGTCTTGGAAGCATTCAGGATATTGATTTCATTCACTATGATTTCAATCTCTCCTGTCGGAATTTTTAAATTCTTATTACTTCTTTCTGCAACAGTCCCTTTTACTTGTATAACAAATTCTCTACCGAGCTTTCTCGCTCTCTCACATAGTTCAGCATTAGTCTCCATGTTGAAAACTAACTGAGTGATGCCATAACGATCCCTTAAATCAATAAAGGTCATCCCTCCCAAGTCTCTTGAACGCTGAACCCAACCACTTAATATAACACTCTGATTACAATTACTTATATTTAACTCTCCGCAAGTGTTTGTCCTTAACATCTTTATTATTTATTTTGGTATTGTTTACTTAAATTAAAGTTCTCTGGATATTTTGCAACCTTATCTTTATAGAATTCTTGTATCTCAGCAAAGTCTTTTTCATAATCACCTGTAAGATGAAATATCCTTCCTGGACCTCCTTCTTTCTTTTCATAGTCAAGATAGGCAAGATAAATAGGAACATTTGCTCTTGTTGCAATATGGTAGAAGCCTTTTTTCCAACGTTCTGTATATTTCCGAGTTCCCTCAGGTGTTATTACAAGTGAAAAATCATCTCTTGTATTAAACATTTCAACTATTTGATCTACAACGTTATTCCCTCTACCTCTATCAATAGGGATTCCACCTAATGCTTTCAATAATCCTCCAAAAGGAAAGAAAAACATCTCTTTCTTAATTAAGAATTTAACATTTGCTCCCAATTGCCATAATCCTAAACGTCCCCATAAGAAGTCCGACATAGAGGTATGCGGGGCTTGAATAAAGATACATTTTTTCATTTGTGGCTCTGTCTTTCCAACTACTTTCCAACCAGAAATCCACAATATGAATTTAGCAATATGTTTCATTTACTATTTTGTTAAGTTATAAGTGTCAGTTGCAATAACGTATTCTTCATCAGTTGTAATCATCATAACTTTCACTTTTGAAGAAGGTTTTGTTAGCATTTGATCAACTCCTCTTACTCCAGTATTAGCTTCTTTATTAAATTCAACTCCTAAGAATTCCAATCCTTCGCATATTTTTTCTCTAACATCATCAGCATTTTCACCTATTCCTCCTGTGAAAAGAACTAAATCTAATCCTCCCATTGTTGCAGCATAAGCTCCAATGTATTTCCTAACTCTATTACAGAAAAGATTGAATGCTATTGTATCTCTTTCTACTCCATTATCTTTTCCTTCACAAACCTCTCTCATATCAGCATGTCCACTTAGACCAAGAAGTCCTGATTTCTTATTTATCATGTTATTAGCTGCAGTCATATTTAGACCTTCTTTCTCGCAGATAAAAAGAAATGCTCCAATATCTAAGTCTCCAGCTCTTGTTCCCATAACCAATCCTTCAACAGGTGTAAATCCCATAGATGTGTCAACAGACTCTCCATTCATTACAGCACAAATTGAAGCTCCATTTCCTAAATGGCAACTAATGATTTTTGAATTCTTTATGTCTATATTTGCCAATTTAGCTGCTTTTTCAGCAACAAACTTATGACTTGTTCCATGAAAACCATAACGACGTATTTTGTCTTCGGTATAATATTTATAGTCAATAGCATACATATAAGCCTCTTGTGGCATAGTTTGATGAAAAGATGTGTCGAAAACAGCAACTTGAGGAACTCCAGGAAGTAGTGCTTCCATAGCTTCAATGCCTTCAAGGTTTGCAGGATTATGAAGAGGAGCAAGAGCACAAAGTTCTTTAATTTTTGCCTTTTCATTTATTCCAACAACAACAGAGGATTTGAAAATTTCTCCACCATGAGCTACTCTATGACCACAAGCATTAATTTCTTTTAGAGATTTAATTACTCCAACTTTTTCATCAACCAAAGCTGCAAGAACTAAATCAATTCCAACTTTATGAGTAGGGATTGGAGTTTTTACGTAATGTTTATCTTTTCCTGTTGGTTTGTGAGTAAATTCACCCATTTCCAATCCAATTCTTTCAACCAAACCTTTTGCTAAGACCGCAGCATCATTAGCCATATCAACTAATTGATATTTAATAGAAGAACTTCCGCAGTTTAATACTAATACATTCATGATTTATTATTTTAAATTATTATTATTTTCAAGCTGACAAAATTAGTTAGAATAAATGAAAGGGCAAAGAAACAATTGATTTTTAGACTTAATAATTATAAAAAAAGAGATAGCTAAACATTAAAATCAGCTATCTCTTCCCGAAAACATTATTAGAAAAGTTTTATTAGAACCTTTCTTCTACTTTTTTCCAATCAACAATTTGCCAAAATGACTCTAAGTATGATGGACGGCTATTTTGTTTATCAATATAGTAAGCATGCTCCCAAACATCACATACTAAAAGGGGTGTCTTCCCTTGCTTAATAGGGTTTTCTGCATTGGAAGTTTGAACGATTTCTAATTTCCCATCTGCATTTTTAACTAACCAAGCCCAGCCTGAACCAAATAGAGTTAGAGAAGATTTTGTAAATTGTGCTTTAAACTCTTCAAAACTTCCAAACTCTTTTTCAATTGCTTCAAAAAGTTTGCCCTCTGGTTTAAGAGTTGACTTTGGAGTTAGAGAATTCCAATAGAATGTGTGATTCCAAACTTGTGCTGCATTATTGTAAATTCCACCACTCGACTTAATAACAATCTCTTCTAAGTTAGAGTTTTCAAATTCCGTTCCTACTATTAACTTATTAAGGTTATCAACATAAGATTTATGATGCTTACCATAATGAAATTCTAGAGTCTTTTGCGAAATATGAGGTTCAAGAGAATTCATTTCATAAGGCAATTTAGGTAAAATAAATCTCCCATTAACTTGCTGCGTTATCTTTTCGACACTATTGGTCTGAGCTTTAACACTAAATACTATAACGAGCATTAAGCTGATAAATATAAGAGTAAATCTTTTCTTCATATCTATGGGTTATAAATAAAAATATTCTGATTACTATTTCTATACTTATATATATAATAATCAGAATACTTTATGGTTTAATATTACTTGAAATTTAGAATCTTTCTTCTACTTTTTTCCAATCAACAATTTGCCAAAATGCTTCTACGTAAGCTGGACGGCGATTTTGCTTATCAATATAATAAGCATGCTCCCAAACGTCACATACTAATAGAGGAGTTTTTCCTTGCTTCATTGGATTTTCTGCATTGGAAGTTTGAATAATTTCTAATTTTCCATCTGCATTTTTAACTAACCAAGCCCAGCCTGAACCAAATAATGTTGCAGCAGCAGTAGTGAATTTTGCTTGAAACTCTTCAAAGCTTGAAAATTCTTTTTCAATTGCGGCAAGTAATTTTCCTTCAGGTTTTAGAGTTGATTTAGGAGTCAAACAGTTCCAATAGAATGTATGATTCCAAACTTGTGCTGCATTATTAAAAATTCCACCACTTGATTTTAAAATAATCTCTTCTAAGTTAGAGTTTTCAAACTCTGTTCCAACTATTAACTTATTTAAGTTATCTACATAAGCCTGATGGTGTTTACCATAATGAAATTCAATTGTGGTTTTTGAAATATGAGGTTCCAATGCATCTTGAGCAAATGGAAACACAGGTAAAGTAAATTTTGACATAGAGTTTTGAATATTAATTAATACTAAAAATTATTTAACAATAATAATAACGCAATTTCAGCTGTATTATTGCTTTAATAATTTATTAACTCTATTTATTTGCTACAATGAAAAATAAGTTATAATTTTGAAGTCTCAAATTAATATAAGTAAATATTAACCAATAAAAAATAAAACAATGGCAATAAAAGGAGCAGTTGTAATTGATAAAGAGCGTTGCAAAGGTTGTGGAGTATGCATTACAGCATGTCCAAACCACGTTCTAGCTCTGTCAAAAAACGTAAATGGTAAAGGGTATCATTATTCTGAAGCAATAATTGATAATTGCATAGGTTGCACTAGCTGTGCTTTGGTATGTCCTGATGGAGTAATCACTGTTTACAAAGTAAAGTTATAAACTATTAAACTATAATAGAAATGGCAAAAGAGCTAAAATTAATGAAGGGTAACGAAGCTATTGCTGAAGCAGCAATACGCTCAGGTTGCGATGGGTATTTTGGATATCCTATCACTCCGCAATCTGAAGTTATGGAACATCTTATGATTGAAAAACCATGGGAAACTACAGGAATGGTTGTTTTACAAGCAGAAAGTGAAACATCATCAATTAACATGGTATATGGTGGAGCTGGAGCTGGTAAAAAAGTAATGACCTCTTCTTCTTCTCCTGGAATAAGTCTTATGCAAGAAGGTTTAACTTATCTTGCTGGAGCAGAACTTCCTGCATTAGTAGTAAACGTTGTTCGTGGAGGTCCTGGTTTAGGAACAATTCAACCATCTCAAGCAGACTACTTCCAAGCAGTTAAGGGTGGTGGACACGGTGACTACCAAATGTATGTATTAGCACCTGCATCAGTTCAAGAAATGTATGATTTCGTATTCTTAGGATGGGAAATTGCATACAAATACCGTAACCCAGTTATGATACTTTCTGACGGTGCAATTGGACAAGTTATGGAAAAACTATATGTTGGACCACATATTCCTCGTTGGACTGAAGAAGAACTAAGAAAAAATGCACCATGGGCAAGTTGTGGAAAACCAGCCGATAGGGAACATAATATTATCACATCATTAGATCTTGATTCAGCTAAACAAGAACTACATAACCATAAACTCCAAGCAAAATACAGAGAAATGGAAGAAAAGGAAGTACTTTTCGAAACCATTAACTGTGAGGATGCTGAATATATATTTGTTGCTTATGGATCAAGTGCACGTATTGCACAAAAAGCGATTCAACTAGGACGTGAAAAAGGAATTAAAGTAGGTCTTCTACGTCTTATCACATTATTCCCATTCCCTAAGAAGCAAGTTGCAGAATTCTCTAAAAAAGTAAAAGGAATGTTGGCAGTTGAAATGAGTGCTGGTCAAATGGTTGAAGATGTTAGATTGGCAGCAGAATTCCGTTGTCCAGTTGAACACTTTGGTCGTTATGGCGGAATCATCCATACTCCACACGAAGTTCTAGAAGCATTAGAAGAAAAAATCATTAAAGGATAAGAGATATGTTTAATCCAGATATAATTAAACCAGAAAACTTGGTTTACCAAAAAACTAAGGTGCTTACAGATGTTGTAATGCATTATTGTGCAGGCTGTGGACACGGAACAACACACCGTCTTGTCGCAGAAGTTATTGAAGAAATGGGTATTCAAGATAAAGCTATTTGCGTTGCTCCTGTTGGATGCTCTGTTTTAGCTTATAATTATTTTCACGTTGACTCATTAGGAGCAGCTCACGGTAGGGCTCCTGCAATTGCAACAGCAATTCAACGTATGTTCCCAGATCGTCACACATTTACCTACCAAGGAGATGGTGACTTAGCAGCTATTGGAACTGCAGAAACAATTCACGCTTGTAACCGTGGAGAAAACATTGTTATCATTTTTATTAACAACGGTATCTACGGAATGACAGGAGGACAAATGGCTCCAACCACATTAATTGGGATGAAGACAGCAACCTCTCCTTATGGACGTTCAGTTGAATTAAATGGCCATCCTTTACAAATAACAGAACTACTTGCAGAATTGCCAGGAACATATTACATCACTCGTCAATCTGTTCACACTGCAGCAGCTGTTAGAAGAACAAAGAAAGCAATTCGTCAAGCATTTGAAAATCAAAAGAACAAAAAAGGAACCTCTTTAGTTGAAGTTGTTTCTAATTGTAATTCTGGTTGGAAAATGACCCCAGTTGAAGCTAACGAATGGATGGTAGAAAACATGTTTGCTAAATATCCAATCGGAGACATCAAAGTTGACGGAGAAAAAGTTAAAAAATAATCTTAAACGTAAAAGCAATGACAGAAGAAATCATCATAGCCGGATTTGGTGGACAAGGTGTCTTATCAATGGGTAAAATTCTTGCTTACTCAGGCGCTATGCAAGATAAAGAAGTAAGTTGGATGCCATCTTACGGTCCTGAAATGCGTGGAGGAACTGCAAACGTATCAGTTATCATATCTGATGAAAGAATCAGTTCTCCAATCATTAGCCAATTTGATACAGCAATAATACTTAACCAACAATCTCTTGATAAATTTCAGAATTCAGTTAAACCTGGTGGAGTATTATTATATGACCCTAATGGAGTATTTAACCCTCCAACTCGTAAAGATATAAATATCTACAAGGTTGCTGCAACTGAAAAAGCATCAGAGCTTGGAATGGCAAAAGTATTTAATATGATTGTTCTTGGAGCTTTCCTACAAGTTAAACCAGTTGTAACTGAAGAGTTCATCGAAAAAGGTTTAATGAAATCTCTTCCTGAACGTCATCATAAAATGATACCTGAAAACTTAAAAGCTGTTGAAACAGGAAAATCAATTGTTGAAACAGTACAAGTATTGTAATAAAGAAAAACTTTAAATAACAATACTACTAAAAAGGTCGCTATAATTACTTAGCGACCTTTTTTATTTCTTATCATTGTTGTCCGATAAAACTTTTTCAATAATATAAAAATATAGGCTAAACTTTTGCAAGTTCAGCCTATTTTGATTTACTTTGTTTCTTCCACAAAAAAAAGATAAATCATATGGGCAAAAGTACA
>Ga0265294_10001474_pt1 | contig 31625 bp, 27 predicted proteins | sample MunlanPumphouse3_FD_192504 | JGI IMG/M metagenome (GOLD analysis project Ga0265294, IMG submission 192504) | Groundwater microbial communities from a municipal landfill in Southern Ontario, Canada - Pumphouse #3 | ecosystem: Environmental > Aquatic > Deep subsurface > Groundwater | place...
GTTTTCGCCGGTGACGGTATCATAGCGCCAGATGTTGAGGCGTGCATCACGGTCGGAAGCATAGAAGATTTGGTTGCCGTGCCATACGGGCCATTGGTCCGACGCGCTCCATTGGGTAATCTGCCGGGCGCTGTTGTTTTGCAGGTTGTAACTCCACAATTCGGTGGCACGCCCGCCCTTGTATCTTTTCCAGGTGCGGAACTCACGATCTACCGGGGTGAAACAGAGCTGAGACCCGTCGGGGGAGTAGGTGGCAAAGCCGCCGTTGACAATGGGAAGCGGCTCCTCGAGGCCTCCCTCCAGGGCGATGGTAAAGTAGCGGCCGTTGCGTTCACCAAACGCACTGCGATTGGCCCTGAAGAGGATGCGGCGGCTGTCGGGTGTCCAGTCGAGCACTACATGGTCGAATCCCCCCCGGGGAGGCATTTCCCCCACGGAGTTGTAAAAGGTGAGCTGCCGGGCCGTGCCCCCCTGTGAGGGCATTACCCATATCTGTCGGCTGCCTGAGTATTCTGCCGAGAAGGCGATCCACTGGCCGTCGGGTGAGATCTTGGGAAACAGTTCGAGGCCGGGGTGGGAGGTGAGACGCCGGGCGTTAGCGCCTCCGGCTTCCACGGTCCATATGTCGCCGGCATAAACAAAGGCAACAAGATTGCCATTGATATCGGGATAACGCAGCATGCGGGCGTCATCGATGGCTAAAGCCTGCATCACAAAGAGGCTTGTCAGGATGAGTGTGGTTATTTTTTGCATTATTTGGGTTTTAAAAAAACCAAATTTACAAAATCTTTCCATCACACCATGAACCAGCAGCCAGGAATTTTCAGGCATGGCTGTAGGAGGGGAAGCTGCTTATCAGAATCTCCCTGGCCACGTCGCCGGTCACGTTGCGGTTTTCGCCAAAGGCTACACCCCGTTCCTTGAAGCGGCGGGCAATGGCATCGATGGTTTCCTTTCCGATGCCTTCCTCCGACAGGCGGGTGGTTAGCCCCAGCGATCGGTAAAACGATTCCGTCATCTCGATGGCTTTCTCGGCGCGTTCTTCGTCTGAGCCCGCTGTGATGCCGAAAATACGCTCACCATATTGTAGCAGCTTCGCCTGCTTTTGTGGTTTCAACACCCGCAAAAGCCCCGGCATGACGATGGCCAGCGAGTGTCCGTGTGTGGTGCCATGGAGAGCCGTCAGCTCGTGCCCGATCTGGTGGGTTGCCCAGTCCTGCGTAACACCCATGCGGATGAAGTCGTTCAGTGCCAGCGTGGCTGCCAGCATATAGTCGGCCATGAGATCATAATCGCGGGGGTTCTCTTTGATTTTTGGTGCGATCTCCTTGATCGACAGCAGCACCCCTTCTGCCCAGCGATCCATGATGCGCGACTGTCCCGGTGTGGTCATATACTGCTCCAGCACATGGGTATATGCGTCGGCCAGGCCACAGGCAATCTGGTGTTCCGAGAGGGAATAGGTTACCTCGGGGTCGAGAATGGAGAAACGGGGATAATCACCACCGAAGGCATATTTCTCCTTTGTTTCTTCCCTTGTGATCACGGCACCCCCATTCATCTCCGAGCCGGTTGCCGGAACCGTCATTACCGATGCAAAAGGTATCTGCTCTGTTGCAAAACCTTCCAGTACAATGTCCCATGCCTCTTTTTCCGATGCGATACCGGCCGCGATAAGCTTGGTTCCGTCGAGTACAGATCCGCCACCGACTGCCAGCAGGTAATTGATCTGATTATCCTTACCCAGTTGAATAGCTCTGCGCAACGTCTCCACGTGCGGATTGGGTTCAATGCCCCAGAATTCAATGTAGTTACGCCCCTTGAGCGCAGCTTTTACCTGGTCGTATACGCCGTTGCGGGTAACACTGCCTCCCCCGAGGGTGACCATCAGGTTCACATCATCGGGTAGCAGTTCTGGTAGCCTTGCGATCTCTCCTTTCCCGAATACCAGTTTGGTCGGGTTTTGAAAAACAAAATTCTTCATGTTCGATACTTTATCTATATGTGTAGTGAAAGTTCTTCTAAAAACGTCTTCATATCGAGATAAAACGTTTGTCGATGCTTGGTTGTTCAGAGGAAAACGATAAACAGAAAATAAGTCGGTCAGTACATAAAAATTATAAAATAAATTATTGTATCTTTAGCCACTTTGAATATATTGACAAGTTTCTAACCATTAAAATATAAATTTATGGGAATCGCACTACTTACCCTGATTGCGCTGATCGTGCTGTTGCTACTCTACGGTGTGTCTATATACAACAAGCTGGTGCGGTTGCGCACCCTGGTGGAGGAAGCCTGGAGCGGCATCAATGTACAACTGAAAAAAAGACACGACCTCATCCCCAACCTGGTGGAGACCGTGAAGGGATATGCCGCACACGAGCGGGAAACATTTGACAGTGTGACCAAAGCACGGGCGAGCGCGATGCAGGCCACCGACGTGAAGTCGCAGGAAGCTGCCGAGAACAACCTGAACAATGCCCTCATCAGGTTGCTGGCTGTGGCTGAGCAATATCCCGAGCTCAAGGCAAACCAGAACTTCCTGCAGTTGCAGGATCAGCTGAGCGTGATAGAGTCAGACATTGAGAAATCGCGTAGATATTACAACGGCACCGTGCGCGAAAAGAATATCGTGATCGATACCTTCCCGAGCAACATCATAGCCAACATGTTTCAGTTCACCAAGTCTCTCTTTTTTGAGCTAGAGAATGAAGCCGAAAAAGAGGTACCCCGGATACAATTCTGATGCGCCAGGTTTTTTATTTTTTCCTGCTTTTGTTCTTCCCTGTGATGTCGCTCGCGGCACAAGAGGAGAGAATGGTTGCATTTCATGCAGACGTCAGCCTCGATACCACGGGCTTGACCGCTGTGCGTGAACAGATCCGCATCTACGCTGCCGGAGACATCTACAAGCGTGGCATCACCCGAGCATTGCCGCTTAGCCGGCGTGACAGGGATGACAACCGGATAAAAATAACCTATCGCGTGCAGGAAGTCCTGCAGGATGGACTCCCGGTAAACTTTTTTACCGAGAAGGAGGACGACAACCTGGTTATCTACGTGGGCGAAAGAGATGAGTTTCTTGACCCCGGTTATTATACCTATGAACTGTTCTATGAGACAGGAGGACAAGTGGGGTTCTTCGAAGATTACGATGAACTGAGCTGGAACATCAACGGTACTTCCGACAAAACCATCGATTCTGTCAGCGCAGTTGTTCGGTTGCCAGCAGGAGCAGACATACTCAGTCATCGCTGTTATTCTGGTGTTTACGGATCTACCGAAGGCAACTGCTTCACAGAAATCAGAGAGGATGGATCGCTCTTCACGAGTGCCGCCCAGTTGCCCCCTGGTGAAATGCTGACCCTCTCGGTTGGTTTCACCAAAGGTGTTGTCACACAGCCACCAGCACCCAAGCCTCGAAAATTGACCTGGTTACACCGCAACGGGCTGCTTCTCATTAGCATCCTGCTGATGGGGTTGTTGCTGTTTTATTATGTTTTCACCTGGCGCAAATATGGGATAGACCCACCCAAGCCGGTGGTTATTCCCCAGTTCACTCCGCCAGACGGACTGTCGCCCGCTGCTGTGGGGATGCTTCACAAAGGTCATTTCCTTGACGATTTGATCACTGCCTCCATCGTGAGCCTGTCGGTGAAAGGGTATATCCGCATCGAGGAAGTGATGGAGAAGGCGGGGCTGTTTGGCCTACGCCGCGACAGACGTTATTCCCTCATCAAACTGAAGGAGGACGACAGCACCCTTCCGCCCGAAGAGACAATTGTGATGCGCAGTCTCTTTACGGGTAGCGACAAGATCACGCTGGACGGCAAGTACAACGAAACGATTGCCGACATGATGCGTGACTACCGCAAGAGCATGAACCGGCAATTCGGGTCGGTGTTGAGCGAGGGACAGAACCTGAAGTATCATCTTCTTCCCTGGTTGTTGATGATACTCTATGTTTTTATTCTAATCGGGTTTGCACACGCAGATCTACTCCGGTTCCAGGCAAACAAAACCGCGCTCTATGTGACGCTACCCTTGCTGCTTGTCAGCTATTTAGTCTATGCGTGGCTAATTGTGCGCCCCGGAGAACGTAAGCTCCATTACCGTTCTTCCATTGAGGGACTGAAGATGTATATGGATGTGGCCGAAGAAAAGAGGTTGCAGTTTTTCAATCCTCCCACGGTGACACCCGCGCTGTTTGAGCAGCTCCTTCCCTATGCCATTGCACTCGACATGGAAAAAGTTTGGGGTGAGAAGTTCGAAAAAGATTTACTCTCCTCTACGCTACAGCCCGAGCCGTATCAACCGGTGTGGTATACCGGGTCCTATATGAGGGCCGCCATGCTTGCCCATGTACTCAACAGCACTCTCTCCAATACGGTGAGCCATGCAGCCACGCCACCACAGCAAAGCTCGTCGGGTGGCGGTAACTGGAGCAGCGGCTCTTTCGGTGGCGGCTTCTCCGGCATGGGAGGTGGCGGCGGAAGCGTAGGAGGGTGGTGAACATCCTCCTATGTTATTTGTTCATCCATTAAAAAGCAGCGATGAACGAAGCGGTAGACCCCATGCGACTCTATTCACTGAACGAAATCAATTATCCGAAGTTTCGTTCTCAAATCATTCACCTCTATCTGCATGCCTTCGCCACAGGTGAACAAGCGCAGTATATCGATCCACAGCAAGCGGAAAGCAGACTTGATGAGCTGGTAAAAAGAGGCATGGGCCTCATGGCTTTTGTGGGCGACAGGCTTGCCGGGGTGGTACTGGGAATGCCGTTGCAACAAGACAGGGAGTTTCCGGTCTACGAGGTGCCAGGAACGGCGGTGGATACATCCCTTTATATTGCCGAACTGATGGTGCATGCCGACCTGCGCGGCCAGGGTATTGCCACGGCACTGATTACCGAAATGCTTTCCCGGGCAGCCGAAACCCATACCGATGTGGTGATCCGTGTGTGGGATGAGAACAAACCTGCTTTGTCGCTCTACCATAAACTGGGCTTTCATCCGGTGGCAACCATCACGCAAACAAAGAAACATGTTTCCGGTGAATCGTTTGAAATGAGAAAGATCTATTTACACAAGCACTTGCTTCCTTTCCCTCCGGCATAAAACGGAACAGTCCTTCGTGCTTTTCCCCTTCCCATGCAGTACTCCGGTTCAACAATATCATTATTCAATCATCAACTTTATTTATTCTGTTTAACATGAACAATTTAATTGCTAAAACAATCGATTTGCGCTCGGGAACCCCCGAAAGTAAAAGGCAGGAAATACGGGAATATTTTCTGAAAACCTGGGCCATAGATGAGTTGCTATACACACAGCTGAAATCGGATGCGGCCTTTTATCACCGGGGAGATCCTTTGCGCCACATCATCCTTTTTTATCTGGGCCATACCGCCGTTTTTTTTATCAACAAGCTTTACCTGGCCAGGATTATCGACAAGCGTATCAATCCGAAGTTTGAATCCATCTTTGCCATTGGTGTGGATGAAATGAGCTGGGATGATCTGGATAACAACCATTACGACTGGCCCCCGGTATCGGAGGTGAGAGACTATCGCGATGAAGCAAAGAAAATAATCCTGCGGGTGATCGATCACACCCCACTTCAATTGCCCATTGGGCGGGAAAATCCGTTCTGGATGATTATGATGGGGATTGAACATGAACGGATTCATCTCGAGACCTCGTCGGTGTTGATCCGCCAGCTACCGCTTGAATTGCTGATACCGGGTCTCTTTGGGGCACGTTGTCCGGATGCGGGCGCAGCACCGGAAAACGGACTGATCCCCGTGCCGGGTGCCCGCATGATGCTGGGCAAGCCTGCCGATCATCCGCTCTATGGCTGGGACAATGAATATGGCCATTCAGAAGAAGAGGTAGCCGATTTTGCAGCTGCTCGATATCTTACCTCAAATGGCGAGTACCTGGCATTTATTGAAGATGGGGGGTACCACACGCAAGACTACTGGACCGAGGAGGGGTGGAACTGGCGCAACTTCAAAAAGGCTGAGATGCCGCTCTTTTGGCGGAAAGATGAGAAAGGTTATCGCCTGCGGCTGGTAGCCGAGGAGATTGATATGCCCTGGAACTGGCCGGTGGAGGTGAACTACCTGGAGGCAAAAGCTTTCTGCAACTGGAAGAGTGCCCAAACTGGCAAAACTTACCGCCTGCCCACCGAAGCGGAATGGTACCGCCTGCACGAGGAGGTGCAACTGAGTGAGGTGACCGCCTGGAAGCAGGCACCAGGCAATATCAACCTGGAGCATTTCACCTCGCCCTGTCCGGTGGACCGGTTTGCACAAGGAGCCTTCCACGATGTGATTGGAAACGTCTGGCAATGGACCGAGACACCCATCACCGGCTATCCCGGCTTTAGCGTTCACCCGATGTACGACGATTTTTCCACTCCTACTTTCGACGGGAAGCACAACCTGATTAAAGGGGGCTCCTGGATATCGACCGGAAACGAGGCGACCATTCACTCGCGCTACGCCTTTCGCAGACACTTTTACCAGCATGCCGGATTTCGTTACATACAGTCAGATGCACCTGTGAAAATACAACAGGCCGACTATGAAACTGATGAAGAGGTTACACGCTCCTGCGAAGAAAACTGGGGCGATGCATTTGCCACGGAGTGCGCCCTTCCCTTGCAGTTGGCCGATCTTGTTCACGACCTGTTGCGGGGTGAGCACAATAAACGGATACTGGATCTGAATGCAGGTACGGGGCGACTGGCTTTTGAACTGGCTCGCACATACAAGGATGTGACGGCACTCGACTTCACCGCACGCATGATCAGGATACCCATTCAATTGCAGGAACAGGGATACGTGCGCTACACCATGAAAGATGAGGGAGAGCTGGTGTTTTATCGTGATGTGGTGCTTGCTGATTTTGGACTGACAGAGGCAAAAGAGAGGATCTTGTTTATGCAGGCCGATGCCATGAACCTCAAGCCCAACTATACAGGGTATGACCTGATTGTGGTGCCTGCGTTGCTGGAAGAACTGAGCGACCCCGGACTGTTCCTCTCGCAGATACATACGCGATTGAACGATGGCGGTGTATTGTTGCTGGCATCCGACTATGACTGGGATCTTCTCAAAACGAAACGAGATAAGTGGCCGGGCGGCTTTAAAGAGGATGGCGAGCCGGTTACCTCGCTCGAGGGGATTACAAAAATACTGGAGCCCCATTTTACCCTGCAGGCAGAACCGCTGGAATTGAAACGGCTCCGGAAAAGATCCTCCCGACATACCACACAACAGATGCTGCAGGTAACCATCTGGAAGAAAAAGATGACTATTCGTTGAACCAACGGGTAAGGGCGCTGAACACATTTTCATTCTCCCTCTTTTTCTTTCCCTCCAAATCGGAGGAGGAAGGAGCCAGTACCTTCAGTCCCCTGTGAATCATGCGTACGGCGATCTCGGTGTCTGTTTTCACCGGATCGCCGTCGATATGCATCACCCCCGGGCGGGCACGTTTTATGTGGAGGCTGCGGGTGAGCAGGGAGATCATCTTGCTGTTTTTGTCGATGTTCTTCGTAAAGAGCTGGATCGTGGTCTGTGGTATCTCTAGCGCATGCAGCGGTTTCAGGATAGAGACATTCATCTTGCCGTCGTCCATGCTCGCTCCGGGTGCAATGAATGCGTCATTCCCATATTGCGATGCATTGGCACAGGTAAGAATAAAAGCCTTCTCCCTGAGAATTCCTTCATCGGAGGTGATCTCATACTCCTCAGCCCGAAAGTCGACAACACTCTCCAGTACATTGCGCACATATCCCAGGGGACCTCTTTTTTTATCCTCCGCAAACCGGTCGCTCACAAAGGCGTCGAAGCCGAAGCCGCAGGTACAGAAAAAAATATGGTCATTGGCAATTCCATAATCAATGGTGCGGGTATTTCCGCGCAGGATGATGCCGAGTGCTTTTTCTGCATCAATCGGGATGCCTAGATCACGGGCAAGCCCGTTGCCTGAACCGAGGGGAAGGATGCCCAGTGTGGTGTCGGTGTTGACGAGGGCTCGTGCTACTTCGTTGACGGTTCCGTCGCCGCCGGCGGCAATCACATAGCGGTATTTCTTTTTGGCCGCCTTACGGGCAATTTCAGTGGCATGTTCCGGATACCCGGTGACGCGAATGATCAGATCGACCTTCTTCTGGTCGAATGCTGCTGCTACGTCTTCGGGAATGTTTTTCTTGGATTCCGTGCCGGAAAAAGGATTGATAATGAGGCACACTTTCTCTTTGCCCATGTTACAGAAAATTTGGTAATTCGTTTATCTTGATAAACAACCGGAGCCTCATTTTGTTTTAACCCTTTTTATTTGCCCTTTCGCCCATTGTTAATTACTTTTGCAGTGAAAGTTAAAAATGAACTGGATGATTCACCCCAATGGTTTTTTGAACCACACACAGGCAGTCGCATCGACTGCATTGATTCCCGACAGCTTAATATTTGACATGGATGGTACCCTCTGGGACAATGTGAATACCTACGCCCTCAGTTGGACGCGAGGAATGGAAAAGCTGGGCTATAACAGAGAAGTAACCCGTGAAGAGCTCATGGTATTGATGGGAAAAGAGGCTCGGGTGATGCTGAATACATTGGTGCCGGAATGGAGTGGAAAAGAGCAGGACCGGCTCTTTGATGCGGTGATTGAGTCGTATCAGGAGCTGGTACCCGAAATGAAACCGGTGATCTTCGATGGCGTATTGGAGGGTCTGGAACGCCTTTCCGGTAGATATAAGCTTTTCCTGCTCAGTAACTGCGAGGAAGGGGGACTGGTAAACTTTATGAAGCACACCCAGACCAGCCACCTTATCGCCGACTACATGGAACACGGGATGAACCTCATGCCGAAACATGAAAATATGAAAATAATGATTCACAACAATGGACTGCAAAGGCCCGTATACATTGGCGACACCGATTCAGACAGCAAACAATCTGCATTGGCGCATGTTCCCTTTGTTTTTGTGACCTATGGATTCGGCGTCACGAAAGACTACGTGTTAAAATTTGACAGCTTCACAGAATTGGTCAATTATTACCTCAATCTTTGATATATGCAGTCGGTATTTATTTTGATTATCATCGCGGTTTATTTCGCTGTCCTGATGCTTGTTTCCTACCTCACCAGCAGGAAGGGAACGGGCAACGACGCGTTCTTCCGGGCCAACAAATCCTCTAAATGGTATGTGGTGGCAGTGGCCATGATCGGCACCTCCATCTCTGGGGTTACTTTTGTCTCGGTACCGGGCATGGTCCGCAACCTCGACATGACCTACATGCAGATGGTAATTGGCTTCTTCTTCGGCTATCTGGTCATTGCCTATGTGTTGCTGCCACTCTATTACCGACTGAACCTTACAACCATCTATGGCTATCTCGATCAACGGTATGGTCCCAAATCATATAAAACGGGCGCCTGGTTTTTCCTGCTCTCCAAAATTGTGGGAGCGGCTGCGAGGCTTTATCTTGTCGCCTTTATTCTGCAAACGCTGGTGTTTGATGCCTGGGGCGTACCCTTCATGGTGACAGTGATCGGTATCATTCTGATTATCTGGCTGTACAGCTATAAAAGCGGCATCAAGACGATTATCTGGACCGACTGGTTGCAGACCATTTTTTTCATCACAGCGCTGACCCTTATCGTGTGGCAGGTGGCCCTGCGCCTGGATCTTGATTTCGGCGGTATGGTGAAGGTCATCAGTGAAAGTCCCCACTCCCGCATTTTCGTTTTTGACGACTGGACATCGACACAAAACTTTTTTAAACAGTTCTTTAGCGGTATGTTCATTACGATCGTAATGACCGGTCTGGACCAGGATCAGATGCAGAAGAACCTTACCATACGCACCCTGAAAGATGCACAAAAGAATGTGGTTTCCTACGGGCTTGCCTTTGCTCCCATTAATTTTCTTTTCCTTTGTCTGGGTGTACTGCTACTGATCTTCGCAGAGCAAAATGCGATTGCACTGCCTGCTATATCCGATAACATTCTACCTGCGATTGCCAGCGAACACCTGGGATCGCTGGTGCTGGGTATCTTTGTGGTGGGTATTGTGGCCGCTGCTTTCTCGAGTGCCGACTCGGCATTGACGGCGCTCACCACCTCCTTTTGCGTGGACATTTTGCACATGAAGACTGTCTCGCAAACAAAAGAAGAGGAGCGGAAAGACATTCGCACACGCCGCATCGTCCATGTAGTCATCAGTGCCGTCTTCGTGCTGATCATCCTGCTCATTGAAGCCATTGGTTCCGACAGCATCATCAATGCCATCTACAAGCTGGCGTCCTATACTTACGGGCCATTGCTGGGACTTTATTTTTTCGGACTTTATACCAAAGTGAAACCAATGGACAAGTTTGTGCCATGGGTGGCCATTGCCGCACCTGTATTGTGTTTTGTAACGGAGGTAACCATGAAGCAGTGGTTTGGATATCAGGTAGGGTATGAGTTGCTGCTGCTGAACGGATTCATCACCGGACTCGGACTTTGGGCTATCCGGATGCGCCGTTAGTTTCGCTCTGTCCTCGTTTTTCGGTTTGCGCCGTTGGTCTTGTTTTACACGTAAATAATCAAAGATATGCTCATTAAATCAGCCGAATTCATCATCAGCAACACCGACTTCCGAAAATGTCCGCAGGACGGGAAGCCGGAATACGCCTTTATAGGCCGCTCCAACGTGGGTAAGTCGTCGCTCATCAACATGCTCACCAACCGGAAAGGGTTGGCAATGACCTCATCGACACCGGGAAAGACATTGCTGATCAACCATTTTCTGATCAACGATGCCTGGTACCTGGTGGATTTGCCTGGTTATGGCTATGCGCGAAGGGGAAAAGAGGGGAGGGAGAAAATTCGTGCCCTTATTGAAGATTACATTCTGGGAAGAGAGGAGATGAGCAATCTCTTTGTGTTGATCGATTCGCGCCATGAGCCACAGCAGATAGACCTGGAGTTTATGGAATGGCTGGGTGAGAATGGGGTACCCTTTGGCATTGTATTCACCAAAGCCGACAAGCTGGGCTCCGGTCGCCTCCAACTGAACATCAGCAGCTACAAAGATAAACTGCTGGAGAGCTGGGAGGAGCTGCCCCCCATCTTTGTAACCTCTTCAGAGAAGGGAGAGGGCAGGGAAGAGCTGCTTGATTACATAGAAAAAATAAATAAAATGTTGTAGGGCTTTCTCAGCCTATTGGCTGACAGGTTAGCTTGATCTGCCAAAAGAGCCACCGATGATATCGAGCAGTTCATTGGTGATGGATTCCTGCCGTAGTTTATTGTATTCCAGCTTAAGATCCTCAATCATGTTGTCGGCATTGTCGGTGGCAATCTGCATGGCCGTCATGCGTGCGGCATGTTCCGAGGTGACCGAGTCGGAATGGATTGTATAAAGTTTTAACCTGAGTACTTTTGGTATCAGTAGATGCAGAATGGACTCACTGTCGGGATCAATGATATACTGATCCACGGGTATGTCCCTTTTTTCACTTTTCAGGTTTACAGGGAGGTATGGCTCATGCACAATGACCTGTGACCCCTTACTGCGGAAATGATGGTAGATAAGTTCTACGCGGTCAACGGTTTTGTCGAGGAACATATTTGTCAGTTCATCGGCAAGGGGCTGGGTATTTTTGTAGGCTGGCTTTTCGCTGATATCCGTGAAGTTGCCCTGCGCTTCTAACCCCATGTTTCTGGTGGCCTTTGCTACTTTATCACCGATTGGATAGATGAGTATGTTGTCATTTCCCAGATGGCGATAGGATGCCACAACGGCTTGTAGCTTGTCTGTGATATCGTCGTTGAACCTGCCGGCCAGACTTGAATTGGACGAGAAAGCCACAATGGCCACGCGTTCGACAGGCCGCTGATGAATAAAGGGTGATACAAGCTCTTCCTGCTGGTTCAGTAAAATCTGCAGCAGATAGTACAACTTTTGTTCATAAGGGTAAAGGTCACTGATGATTTGCTGGGCCTTATGCAGTTTGGATGAGGATACCATCATCATCGCCGATGTAATCTTTTGCGTGGATCGTACCGACTGAAGTCTACCCTTTATCTCTTTTAATTCAGCCATTTGCTTCTTCTTTCAGTGATCTCACCGTGTCCGCGGCCACTGTTTCGATGATCGCGGATATCTCCTCATTTATTTCTCCCCGCTGCAGCGGATCCAGTACATCGTTGCGGTGACTGATATCCAGGATGGAGAGAAATTCCTTCTCGAATGCAGAAATTTTCTCCAAGGGCACATCCTTAAGCAGTCCGTGCGTTCCGCAATAGAGAATGGCAATCTGATGTTCTATGTGCATGGGTCTATGTACCGGCTGTACAAGTAGTTCTTCATTTTTGCGTCCCTTATCGATGGCCATGGCTGTAACCGGATCCATGTCACCGCCAAACTTGGCAAAGGCAGCTAGCTCCTGATATTGTGCCTGGTCAATCTTTAAAGTACCTGCCACTTTTTTCATCGCTTTTACCTGCGCGTTTCCACCGACCCGGGAAACGGAGATACCTACATTGATGGCCGGGCGTATGCCCTTATTATAGAGGTCGGTTTCCAGAAATATCTGGCCATCGGTGATGGATATCACATTGGTGGGGATGTAGGCCGATACGTCACCTGCCTGCGTCTCAATGATGGGGAGGGCTGTGAGAGAACCTCCTCCCTTTACTCTGTCTTTCAGGGTCTCGGGAAGATCATTCATGTTGATGGCCACCTCCTTCTGTGAGATGATGTTGGCAGCTCTTTCCAGCAGCCTGGAATGAAGATAGAAGATGTCGCCGGGATAGGCCTCACGACCGGAGGGGCGTCGCAGGATAAGCGATACTTCACGGTAAGCGACAGCTTGCTTGGAGAGATCATCGTACACCACCAGCGCATGTCTGCCCGTGTCGCGGAAGTATTCGCCTGCGGCAGCCCCGGCAAAGGGAGCGATGTAGCGCATGGCTGCTGTGTCGGAGCCGCTGGCGGCGATGACCGTTGTATAGGCCATTGCTCCGTATTCTGTGAGTGTATTGACCAGGGATGCTACAGATGATCCCTTTTGTCCGATAGAGACGTAGATACAGTAGACAGGGTTCCCCTTTTCAAAGTTTTCCCGTTGGTTGAGAATGGTGTCTATGGCGATGCTGGTCTTGCCGGTCTGGCGATCGCCAATAATCAGCTCCCGTTGGCCTCGTCCGATGGGTATCATGGCATCTACAGCCTTTAATCCTGTCTGTAGCGGCGTTTTCACAGGTTGACGAAAGATGACGCCGGGGGCTTTCCGCTCCAGTGGCATTTCCACCAATTCTCCTGTGAGAGGGCCCTTCCCGTCGATGGGTTCGCCAATGGGGGAAACTACACGGCCCAGCATGCCTTCACCCACAAACAGGGAGGCAACGCGTCCCGTTCTTTTTACCGTGAAACCCTCTTTCACACTACTTGAGCTACCCAGAAGTATGGCACCCACGTTGTCTTGTTCCAGGTTCATCACAATGGCCTGCATGCCATTGTCGAACTCCAGCAACTCATTCGATTCGGCATTCTGTAGCCCGAAGATACGTACTACGCCATCGCTCACGCTAATCACAACACCTGTCTCATCGAATTTTACGTGGGTATCCATCCCCTCAAGCTGCATGCGCAACACTTCGGAGACTTCGCTCACCCTGATTGAATTTTCTGCCATCTTATCTTGTTAATTCCCTATTTTTCTTGTAAACTTTTGAACCTGCTTCGGATTCGGGTGAGTTCACCCTGGACACTTGCGTCCCACCGGTAGTCTCCCAGGTTCAGCACGAAACCTCCGATGATATCGGTATCGACAACCGTTTCAATCTCCAGCTTTGAACCAGTTATTCTCTGAATTCGTGCAACGAGTTGTTGCTCCTTTGCTTCGTCGATGGAGACGGCGGTAATCAGCTTCCCGTACTGAATATTGAACTTTTCCCGGTATAGTTCAATAAATCGCAGGGCAATATACTGGAGGAGTGTCTCCCGCTCGTTCTTCAGGATGATGTCGATCATCTTGTCGAGCGACGGTGGAACGGTGCCGCCGCAAGCAGTGACAATGATCTCCTTTTTATCGTGTATGGACAGCCCCGGATTAGCAATTGCACTACGCAGTTTGGGAAAGGCAGGAAACATCTCCGACAGCAACTTCATATTCGCATACACATCCTTCTCCTCTCCGAATGAAATGGCATAATCGAGCAGTGAGCGTGCATATCTCGTGGAAATAAGTCCTGTGTTCATACCTTTTAGGATTTAGAAATTTCAATCTCGTCGAGCAGACGATCGATCATCCCCATCTGATCTTCATTTGTGATTAGCTTCTCACGGAGAATCCGTTCAGCCAGATCGATCGATAGACGGGACACCTCTTTGCGTATCGACAGGATGGCCTCTTCCTTCTCGGCATGAATCTGATCGCGTGCGGTGACAATAATCTTTTCTGCCTCCAGACGGGCTTCCTCCCTGGCTTGTTCTATCAGGATGTCTTTTTTTCGGGCAGTCTCCTTCAGAATCAATGCTTGTTCTTTGCGTGTATGTGCCAACAGAGCCTCACCCGTTTCTTTAACCCGGGCTAGTTCTTCCTGGGCTTTTCGTGCCGATTGGAGCGACTCTTCAATGTAGTTGTGTCTTGTATCCACCATCTTTAGGATGATCGGAAAACCATATTTGGCCAGTACAAACAGTACGATGCCAAAAGAGAGCATCATCCAGAAAAGAAGGCCGGGTTCGGGCGACAGTAGCGACATATATTAAAGAGAATTAAAGAATAAAACCACAGACTACCACGGCAAACAATGCCACGCCCTCAATGAGGGCTGCTGATATGATCATATTCATCCGGATGTCGGGAGCTGATTCGGGCTGACGGGCAATCCCATCCATGGCGGACCCACCGATCTTGCCAATGCCGTAGCCTGCACCAATGGCAGCCAGACCAATACCTAGCGCTGCACCCATTGTCCCTAATCCGGCGGCATTCGCTGCCTGCAATAATACTGTAAGTAATGTCATGATGTCTTTTTTTAGTTGTTGATTTATTTTTTGTTATTTATCTTCTATAAAAAATTGTTTTGTTTCCTGCGATACGGGTTTGCTGACATGTGATATCCGAGCCTGTCCAATGAAGACGGCCGAGAGCAACGTAAATACATAGGCCTGGATATAGGCAATAAGCAGTTCCACAAAATCTATAAACACGGTGAAGATCACCGAGATCACTGTCATGGAGGCGTTGATGGCACTTCCGAGGCTCACAGTGATAAAGATGAGTATGGTGAGTCCCAGCACAATGGAGTGCCCAGCCATGATGTTGGCAAAGAGACGGACCATCAGGGCAAAGGGCTTGGTGATTGTGCCCACGATCTCTATCAGGGGCATCAATGGAACCGGTACTTTTAGCCAGGTGGGGACATCGGGCCATAAAATATCCTTATAATAGGATTTGCTGCCGCTCAGATTCACCACAAGGAAGGTGGCGACGGCAAGTACCATTGTCACCGCAATGTTTCCGGTCACGTTGGCACCGCCTGGGAATAATGGAAGCAATCCCAGTAGGTTATTGATGAAAATGAAAAAGAAAACCGTCAGCAGGTAGGGTGCAAATCGTTTATAATCTTCTCCTACGGAAGGTTTGATCACTTCGTCGTGTATCGACATGATAAACATCTCCATGATTCCCGTGAAACCTTTTTTTGATTCCAGCGGGTTTCGCTTTAACGATCGTGCCACACCCATGATGATGAGAATAAGCAGCAGCGAGGTAAAAAGCAGCGAGGCTGCATTTTTTGTGAGTGAGAGGTCCAGCGGGCGCGTTACATTGCCGGATGCATCTGTTTCCACTATTTTCCCTTTGTATTTTCCTTCTGCGGCAATCTGGAATCCGTCGTATGCCGGCTTTCCTCGATGAAAACGAGAGGATGAATAGAAATGCCACCCGGAGATCTTGCTGTAGAGAATAACGGGGAGAGGCACTGAGATAACTTTTTCGCCGTTACCCACGATATGCCACTCATAGGAGTCTGCAAGGTGTTCCAGAATAAATTCTTTCACATTCAACTCTTCTTCTGGTGATGCACTGCTATTCTTTGCAAAGATCGGAGAAGCAGAAAGCAAAAGTATCAAAGCGGCCAGAACGTTATAAATATATTTGTTTTTTCTCATCAATCGATACGCTCCCGGGGCGGTTTTTTCTGATCTCCCTTATATTTGATGTACATCTCCATTCTCAAGTAAATATAGGTTTCCCATATTAGGTTGATGACATAAAAAATGATAAAAATGATGGCAAAATTCCGTATATGGTCTTTGTCAACAATCCAGTAAATGAACAGGAGCATGGCTGAAACAAAGATCTTGATCATGCGCATGAGCATGTAGGTATTTACAATCTTCTCGGGTTTATCCAAAGAATTATGATTGAATACATAGATGAAGACAAGTCCGAGCAGATAAAAGAAAATGGGGATCAAGGGATAACTCTTGAGTAGCATTTCCAGAAAGAAAAATTTGAGGATGAACCACATGCCTAATCCTGTCACGAGCAGCATGCCTGTGTGAAAGATTAGAAAATATTTGGTCATTTTTTTCATGTCTTCATTTCTTTTTGGGGGTATCACTCACCGTTTTCACATATTCCTTATTTTGTCGATGAGAACCGTCACCTTATTGTGATTCACTTCAACAAAGCCATCCGTTATTTCCATCTCACTCTCCTTTTTTCCGACAGAAAAAGCAAGCATCCCTTTTTTGAGTGAAGAGATGAGGGGAGCGTGGTTGTTCAGTATCTGGAATGATCCCGTCTCGCCCGGCAAGGTGATTGAGTCTACTTCGCCACGGTAAAAAGTCTTTTCGGGTGTGAGAATTTCCAGCTGCATATATTTTTCTTTTATTGATTTTCTCCTTCTACGGTAGAAGACTGCATGCTTTGTGCCATCAGACTATTGCTTTTTTCTATTGCTTCTTCAATGGTGCCGACATTCATAAATGCCGATTCAGGGTAAGCGTCCATCTCCCCATCGAGGATCATTTTGAATCCTTTGATGGTATCGCTGACGGAGACCATTACACCGGGCTGCCCTGTATATTGTGCCGCCATAAAAAAAGGCTGTGAGAGAAAACGTTGCACTTTGCGAGCCCGGTTTACGGTGAGACGATCCTCATCGGAGAGCTCCTCCATGCCGAGGATAGAGATGATATCCTGAAGTTCCTTGTAACGTTGCAGAATTTGCTTTACCCGCATGGCGGTTTGGTAATGCTCCTCTCCCACAATCAGCGGGTCGAGGATGCGGGAGGAGGACTCCAGCGGATCCACCGCAGGGTAGATTCCCAATGAGGCAATCTTGCGGCTGAGTACAGTGGAGGCATCGAGATAGCTGAAGGTGGTTGCCGGTGCCGGGTCAGTGAGGTCGTCGGCCGGCACGTAGACTGCCTGTACCGAAGTGATGGAGCCGTACTTTGTGGAGGCGATACGTTCCTGCAAGGTACCCATCTCCGTGGCCAGTGTGGGTTGGTAACCCACGGCCGAAGGCATGCGACCCAACAAGGCGGAGACCTCGGAACCTGCCTGCACGAAACGGAAAATGTTGTCGATAAAGAGCAGAATGTCACTGCCAGTTCCACCCTGATCGCGAAAAGCTTCGGCCACGGAGAGCCCTGTAAGAGCCACTGATGCACGGGCTCCAGGTGGTTCATTCATCTGACCGAAGACCAAGGTAGCCTGCGACTTTTGCATTTCTTCGTAGTCCACTTTACTCAGGTCCCATTTGCCTTCTTCCATCCCTTTTTTAAACTCTTTGCCGTATCGGATTACCCCCGACTCAATCATTTCCCTGAGCAGGTCGTTTCCTTCACGGGTGCGTTCACCCACTCCGGCAAAGATGGAGTAGCCGTTGTGGCCTTTGGCTATGTTGTTAATCAGCTCCATGATGATGACAGTCTTGCCTACACCGGCACCACCGAAGAGGCCGATCTTTCCGCCTTTGAGGTAGGGCTGGAGCAGGTCGATCACCTTGATGCCGGTAACCAGCATCTCTTCTGAGGTAGAGAGATCCTCAAAGCGAGGAGGTTCGCGGTGGATGGGATACTGATTTTCGCGGCTGAGCTTCGAAAGACCATCGATGGGACGGCCAACCACATTCAGCAGTCTACCTTTAATCTGTTCACCTACGGGTACACTGATTGGTCGACCCAACGCTTTCACGGAAAGGCCGCGGCTGAGTCCGTCGGTACTCTCCATTGCTACGGTACGGACAATATATTCCCCGATGTGTTGCTGTACTTCAAGGAAAACCTCTTGTCCATCGGTCCGCTTTACATATAGCGCATCATGGATGGCTGGTAACTTCACCTCCAGTGGATTTGAAAATTCAAAATGAACATCCACCACGGGTCCGATGATCTGGGATATACGTCCCATTAATTCAGACATAAAAAATACTTTTTGAATTGTAGGTCGTTCGTGTCGACCCTTTCAGGCAAAGATACAAAAAAAGAATTCCCAAATAGGGAATTAATATTAATTAGCAGGTATCAAAAAAAATAGAGCCACAAGCGAGACTTGAACTCGCGACCCACGCGTTACGAATGCGTTACTCTACCAACTGAGCTATTGTGGCTTGTGTTACGGGCATGCAAAAGTAGTAAAAAAAATGGAACAGCAAAAGAAAACGGGCAGCAAATAAGCCGCCCGTTTCTCAAAAATAGTTTGCTGTAGTTTATTTCTGTTCAGCAGCTTTTTTAATTTGCTGTTTGTTCAAGATCTTGTAAGCTACCGGTGCGGCCACGAACAAACTGGTCACAGTTCCTACAACCACTCCGATGAGCATGGCGAAGACGAAGCTTCGTACGGCATCGCCACCGAAGAAGAGGATACAGATGATCACGAGAACGGTACTCATACCGGTGTTGATGGTACGGGCCAGGGTGGCGTTCATGGAGTCGTTGAAGAGTGCCAACAGGCCGCGTTTGGGATAGAGTTGCGTGTATTCACGCACGCGGTCGAACACCACCACCTTGTCGTTGATGGAGTAACCCACAATGGTGAGGATGGCCGCCACAAAGGTCTGGTCAATCTCCATGGAGAAAGGCATCACCTTCCAGAGCAACGAATAGAGGCCAATCACGGCAAATGTATCTACAGCCAGGGCTGCAACAGTTCCCGCAGAGAAGGCAAAATTGTTGAAGCGGAAGAAGATGTATAGACCCATACAGATCAGTGCGATGGCCAATGCAAGGAACGCATTCCGGATCATATCCTCGGCGATGCTGGGCCCCACCTTCTGGGAGCTCTGTATATGATCATCGATGGTTTGTCCCGGCGTAATGTACTCTGCCAATCCCTCAGCCAGAAGGTCACGCAGTTCCTGTTCCACATTCTCATTTTCTGTTTCGATCATGTGGTTGGTGGAGATGCGCACCTGGTTGCTTGAGCCGATGGTGATGACACGTACCGATTCCCCAAATATGGGTGCCAGTGCATTTTGCACCTCTCCCGTCTTCACGGGTTGGTCGAAGCGCACAATGTAGTTGCGACCTCCGGTGAAGTCGATACCCACATTCATTTTCAGGGTAAAGAGTGAAATCAAACTTACAATCACAAAGATGCCAATGGCCAGCAATATTTTTTTGCTATTGTGGATAAAGTTGAAACTGTATTCCCTGAACATAGCTTTTGAGAAGCCTGTATTGAATGTAAGCTGTTGCCATTTTCCCTTTGCAAAACGGTTCTCATATACAAGTCGTGTCAGGAACACAGCCGTGATGAATGATGCGGTGATACCAATAATCAGGGTAATGGCAAATCCTCTGATGGCGCCTGCCCCAAAGATGGCCAGAATGATACCGGTGATAATCGTCGTTAAGTTGGAGTCGAAGATGGCCGAGAAGGCATTCTTGTATCCATCTTCAAGTGCCCTGCGAAGTGTCTTTCCTGCGGCAAGCTCTTCCTTGATGCGTTCGTTGATCAGCACGTTCGCATCAACCGCCATGGCCAGAGAGAGAATCATACCGGCAATACCTGGAAGCGTGAGTACCGCCTGGAATGCAGCGAGAGCACCCAAGGTGAAGAAGAAGTTCAACAGCAGAGCAACATTGATCACCATGCCCGGAATAAATCCGTAGAGCATGCAGGTGAAGATGAACAGTACCACGAGGGCAATGATGAATGAGATAAATCCATCCTGAATGGCCTCCTGTCCCAGTGACGGGCCTACCACATCTTCCTGTACGATACGTACGCCGGCTTGCATTTTACCCGACTTGAGCACGTTCTCCAGGTCCTGTGCCTCCTGTGGTGTGAAGTTGCCGGTGATGGAGGAGCGTCCACCATCGATGCGATCGTTTACGGTAGGTGCCGAGTAGACGTAGTTGTCGAGGAGAATGGCGATAGATTTGCCTTTCTCAGCGCCGGTGATGGTGGACCAGCGGTTAGCACCTGCTGAGTTCATCGCCATGGTTACTTCCCAGGCAGAACCTTGCTGACCCTGGTCGGCACGGGCATTGGTTACCACGTCGCCACCCAGTGCAGGGCCGCGTTTGCTGCCATCACCTTTCAGTGCAAAAAGTTGGAAGTAGGTTTCCCTTTGGTCGACGGGTTTGAAACCCCATTTGAATCTGACGTCTGCAGGAAAAATATCTTTGTAACGTTCGAGTAGGAAGTTCACTGCTGCAGTATCCAGCTTCGATACGCTCCCCACGATGGGTCCTGATGCTCCGCTCATGGCGAAGTAGGGCTCGTTGAAATATTCCACGAAGCTTTTGGTGATCAGTACCTCCTCATCTTCGGCGAGCAGTGTAGACGCAGTATCAGCCATTGTCGGTAGCTGTGCTGCCAATGAGTCCTGCAGCGGTGCTTCCACCACGGCTGTGTCATTTGCTACACTTCTTTTTGCCAGGGCATACTCACCTGATTTGGCATTTAACTCGTTAAAGTACATGCCCAGTTCGTTCAGGTTGTATGTCTTCCAGAACTCCAGATTGGCACTTCCTTGCAACAGGTTTCGTACACGTTCGGGTTCGGTGATGCCAGGGAGTTCTACCAGAATGCGTTCAGCACGATCGAGTCGTTGAATGTTGGGAGCTACCACACCAAAGCGGTCGATACGGGTGGCCAGCACATTGAATGAATTGTCGGCCACACTTTTCAGCTCATTGCGTAATACCGAAATTACATCACTGTTGGTCGCATTGGGTGCTACCCTGTCGTTCATGGTGATGCTGTAGATGTTTGCCAGCTTCCCATCAGGGCTGATCCGTTCGTAGTTCTGTTGGAACAGGGAGATGAAGTCCGCTGAGCTGCCTCGGCGATTCTGTACGATGGTCTCCTTCAATGCCTGATTGAACAGCGGATCGTCGGTGTTTGCCAGTGAAGCAAGTACCTGTGATGCGTCTATTTCAAGGACGACGTTCATGCCGCCTTTCAGGTCGAGGCCCAGGCCAATCTCTTTCTCACGAATTTGTTTCAGTGTGTAGTTCAGATACACCTTCTCCGTAGACAGTGAATCAAAATAATGATTCTTCAGGGCTAAGTTTCCATTGGCGTATTGATCCGCTTTCTTGTTGTACTGCCTTCCTACTACAGTGAAAGACAAATAAAACAGACAGATAGCCGTAAGGATAATACTGAAAACTTGAATAAATCCTTTGTTTTGCATTTCAATATTACTTTTGTTTACAATTTACTATTTCTCAGGTTACTAACTGATTTGATTACATAAAATTTAAGGCACACTTCATGCCCGTTGGTTTTTGAGCGTGCAAATATACGTTTTTTTTATCTTTTTAAGAACAATATTGCCGGATTATTTTCTGCAAAACAATCCGGCAATATCAGTACGTTTTTTTTATTCAATAAAACCCCTGTTCCTGAGTAAGTAAACAGGGTTGGGTTCGGCACCGCGGAATTTCTTGTAAAGTGTCATCGGATCGTCGGTGTTCCCTTTCGAGAGCACGTTGTCACGGAACAGTTGGGCGGTTTCCTTGTCGAAGATTCCTTTTTCAGCAAATGCCTGGAAAGCATCGGCATCCAGTACTTCGGCCCAAAGGTAGGCGTAGTAACCGGCCGAGTATCCGCCACTGAAGATGTGTGAGTAGTAGGTGCTGCGGTAGCGGGGAATAATTTCATTGATTAAGCCTATTTTTGCCATCGATTGTTTTTCAAACTCGCGCACATCCAACTCTTTTTTCTCCCGCTGGGTGTGATAGTCCATGTCGAGTAGGGCTGCTGCAACAAACTCTGTTGTGGTAAAGCCCATGTTGAATTTCGAGGCGGCATCAATCTTGGCAATCAGTTCATTGGGAATGACTTCGCCTGTTTGGTAGTGTGTCGCGTAGAGCTTCAGCACTTCGGGGTGAAATGCCCAGTGTTCCATGATCTGGGAAGGAAGCTCCACGAAGTCGCGAGAAACGCTCGTGCCTGAGAGGCCGGCATAGTTTACGTTAGAAAGCATGCCGTGCAGGGCGTGTCCGAATTCATGGAAGAGCGTTTCCACCTCATCGAGTGTCAGTAGTGCGGGCGTGGTCTCTGTGGGGCGTGTGAAGTTACCCACATTGAACACAAGGGGGCGAATATTTTCACCGTCAAGTATTTTTTGTCCGCGGAAGCTGCTCATCCAAGCTCCAGCACTTTTACCTTCCCTCGGGAAGTAGTCTGTATAGAATACAGCAACATGAGAGCCCTCGGCATCGGTCACTTCATACGCTTCTACTTCGGGATGGTAGACAGCTATATTATCGAGTTTTTTGAAGTTCAGGCCATAGAGTTTGTTGGCCACGGTGAATACACCTTCGCGCACGTTCTCCATCTTGAAGTAGGGCTTCAGTTCCTCTTCGTTGAGAGCATACTTTTGCTGGCGCATTTTTTCGGCATAATACCACCAGTCCCAGGAAGCCAGTTTAAAGTTTCCTCCTTCGGCATCGATGAGCTTCTGCAACTCTACAGCCTCTTTTTTGGCTTGTGCCAGCGCATAGTCCCATACTTCATTGAGTAGTTTGTACACATTTGCTGGTGTCTTAGCCATGTTTTCGGCGAGAATAAAATCGGCATGGGTGTCGTAACCCAGCATTTGGGCTTTTTCTATGCGCAGGTTGACAATGTCGTTGATAATTTTTTTGTTGTCGTACTCATTGTCGTTGTCGCCACGCATGTACATGGCTTTGTAGAGTTTTTCACGCAGGTCGCGGTTGTCGGCATACTGCAGGAAGGGTAGCCAACTGGGTTTCTGCAGGCCAAAGACCCATTTACCTTCTTCACCAGCAGCTTTGGCGGCATTTGCTGCAGCAGCCACAATGCCTTCGGGTAATCCGGCAAGGTCTGCTTTGTTGTCGATAACCATTTTAAAGCTGTTTGTTTCTTTCAGCAGGTTGTTTCCAAACTTGAGAGTGAGGGCCGACAGCTCTTTGTTGATCTCCCGGAGCCTCGTTTTTTCAGCCTCTCCCAGCATGATACCCGAGCGGACAAAGTTCTTGTATTTATCGTCTAGCAGGCGATACTGTTCGGTGGTAAGGTTCAGACCGGTGGTGTCGTCGTGTACCGCTTTGATGCGGTTAAACAGTTTTTCGTTGAGGTTGATGTTGTCGCTGTGTTCCGACAAGAGTGGGGAAAGTTCCTCGGCCAGTGCCTGAATGGAATCGTTTGTCTCCGCGCTTTCCAATCCGTAGAAAATCTGGGAAACACGGGTAAGCAGCTTTCCACTGTTGTCGAGGGCCACAATGGTGTTTTCGAAAGTGGGTGCTTCCGGATTATTGACAATTGAATCAATTTCGACAGTTTCTTCTTCCATCCCTGCCAGAAAGGCGGGTCTGTAGTCGGCAAACTCAATTTTGTCGAAAGGCGGTGTGCCGTAAGGGGTGTCGAACTCTGTGAAAAAGATCGTTCCTTTTTCACGGGACGTGGTGTCGGACTTCTGCGAGTTGTTGCATGCTATCAAAGTCATAAATGCAAATGTAATAAATAAGACTCTCTTCATGAGTGTAATAATTTGATGACGAATATCAATTGGTGAATAATTTCTGTCAACGTGTTGTATGGTGCAAAGTTAATCAATTTTCTTAAAAACCGTAGGCTGCCTTGCGCATTTCGCTGGCTGATGCGAAGGGATGAGGCGGATTAAGATACCGATTCAGAAACTGATAAACTGTGAAGCGGATGTCGGTTGCCTCCTTTGTGTCGATGCGGTCGAAGCCATGCCCCCGAAGCTTCCTGAAACACCTTATATTTGAAATCTTTCTTCAGTGCTGTCAGCTTGTCGATCATCAATTGTACTTCTGAGGGAGCACGATCAGCGGGTAGAGGTTCTGAGGATTGATGCTTTTGGGAATGAAGACATAGGTGTAAAATTGTAGTTTGTTGGATGAGAACCGATCCTAAGGCTCTTTTGGTTTCCAGCGAGGTGTGCTAGTTAGACGCACCTTGTCGATGTACGCCACATCGCCCAGACGTTCAAACCAAAATTTTATGTACCAAAGTTAGTCATTTTATTTGGTTTTTTCATTTCTTTTATGTGCTATATGAGAAGCAGTTATGGGGTGATTGGAATTATTTAACTAAATCAGATAGTTGTTTAACTAATAAATTTAGTTTTAAAACTAAAATATTTAGTTACATTTGTGTCGTGATTAAAATTTCACATGGGTGTGCAAGGATATGTATGCTCGTTTTTGTTGAATAATCGATCAAAAAAGTAATAAAATGCATGTAGTAAAAGAGTTAACGATTAAAGAAGAAGAAGTAATGAATCTTTTTTGGGAGGAAGGGCCTTTGTTTGTGAAACAGCTGGTGGAGAAATACCCTGATCCCAAGCCACATTTCAATACCTTGTCCACCTACGTTCGTTCCCTTGAAGAGAAAGGGTATTTGTCGCACGACGCATTGGGCAGCACCTACCGTTATTTCCCGGTCATCACGGAGGAACAATACCGGAATGGCAACCTGAAGAATGTGGTAAGGAAGTATTTCGATAATTCCTACCTGTATGTGGTCTCTTCTTTGATAAAGGAGAAGGATATCACGGTAGAAGAAATCCGGAAGTTGTTGGAAGAAGTGGAAAAAACGAACGACAAAAAATAATCATCCATGGAATCTTTTCTTTATTACCTGCTACGCGTATCGGTGTTGATGGTTCTGTTCTACGGCCTATACCGGCTTTTCTTTGTCCATTACACTTTTCATGCAGCCAACCGCTTCTCTTTGCTGTGGATGCAGCTGATGATATCTGTGCTACCACTCTTCCGTTACAATTTTCTTCCCAAGCAGGAGCCAAATGCGGAAAATGACTTCTCTTCAGTGGACTTCGCTTCTCTTTCGGATATGCCATTGGTGAACGATCAATCATTTTTTGCAATCCCATGGGCAGAGATTTTGTTTGCATTGTTCGTTGCTGGATTTCTTTTTACGGTAGTCCGCTACCTGATTGGGTTGGTTCAGATTGTGTCTATCATCCGGACATCGGAAAAGCAAACGCTTGAAGATCACACTGTATTGTGTGTCACCGACAAGCCTGTCTCTCCCTTCAGTTGGATGCGCTACGTGGTAATTACACGTGCTGAGTTGTCAGAAAGCCACGAAGCAATCATTCGCCACGAAAAAGCGCACATACAATTGCATCATTCGTTCGATATGATCTTATTCGATTTTTTTACCGCTGTTTTCTGGTTCAACCCTTTCTCATGGCTGTTGCGACGGGAGATGCAGTCGCTCCATGAATACCAGGCCGACGAACAAGTACTCCATCAGGGAATCGATACCAAACAATATCAAATATTATTAATCCGCAAAAGTGCTGGCGAATTTAAATTTGCCCTGGCAAATAATTTCCGCCAGCGCGACTTGCACAAAAGAATCAAAATGATGAAGAAAAACAAAACACACAGACAAATGAGATGGATCTACACGATGGTGCTTCCTGCACTATTCCTGGGCATGACAGTACTTTCTGCACCGAAATTAAACGCAAAAGCGACTGAAGCTCCGAAAGATGCAACTTTACCGGTCGATTCGGGAAAGGTGCACATCCAGATAATGGGCACATCCCTGAAAGATACTCCATTGGTGATTGTGGATGGGAAGAAGGTTACGACCGAAGTATTCAACGAGCTAAAACCCGATGAGATCGAATCCATTGACGTATTAAAAAATAAACATGCCATCGAATTGTATGGCGAAGAGGGTCGCGATGGAGTGCTTATCATCAAGACAAAAAAGAACGCTGTAGATGGGGACGCACCGGAGGTTATATTGACTGATACCGCAAGAGGAGATGTGAAAGTAATGATTGATGCACTGAATGAAAATCCACCACTGAGATTACGCCACTCAAGCGGAAATCAACCCATCATTATTGTGGATGGAAAGAAAATGACAAAGGATTTTAAGTTGACTACCATCGATTCCAAAGAAATTGAATCCGTTACCGTATTGAAAGACAATAAAGGGGTAGAGCTATATGGTGAAGATGGCAAAGAGGGCGTAATCATCATCACAAAAAAGAAATAAAAAACATACCACCAAGTCTGCACTATAACTGGGCCGAAGGGGTATAGGCGTCGTGATAAAAGATCAGCATGCGCTTATCCTCTTTGGCCTTTTCCATGAATCGCTTTTTCTCCTCCATGGCAACCACTACACTGTTGTCGTATGCCGAAAGCCAGCTGAGAGCCAGATTGAGCGAGGTGGGTACCACATCGCCGGGAAAGGCATAATTTCCCTCTTCGGTTTCGAACAGCACCACAATCTGGCCGGGCGTGTGTCCATCGTACAGCTCAAGGCGCACCTGCTCGTTTAGTTGTATGTCGTCGAGCACAAACTGTAACTGTCCCGCATCATAGACTGGCTCGATGTTGTCGGCAAAGAATGATCCCTGCTCAAATAGCGATGGGTTGCGATAGTTCTGCCACTGTTTCAGACTCAGGTGGTAGGTAGCATTGGGGTAGGCAGGAACGGCCTGCTGCCGCTCGTTGAGAACGGTACTGCCGCCACAATGATCGAAATGCAGGTGGGTGAGAATCACATCAGTCACCTCTTCGGGCTCATAACCAATCTTGCGGATCTCCTCCCGCATATCTTTCTGCTCGAAAGGCTGAAAGAACTTCAACTTTGATGCATGCTTGTCTCCCAGTCCGTTGTCAACCAGTATCCGGCGGTCGCCACTGACAATAAAAAGGCAGCGGAGCGACATGATACACATATTTTTTTCGTCTACCTTGTACTTTGCCGACCAGTATTTTTTGGGTACGGGCCCAAACATTACACCCCCGTCACCTCTGAAATAGCCCGACTCGATGATGTGAAATGAGGTGCCGTTTTGTTGAAACTTGCGCATAAAGTTGTATTTTTGTGGCAAATTTAGTGAAAAGTTTCGGGTAACAGAACTCCCGACCAGCCGACATCCCTATGAACATCCCGAAAAAAAAGGACAACATTGCAGAGTACCTCCTCTATATGTGGCAAACAGAAGACCTTTTGCGCGCCTGTGAACTGGACATAGATAAGGTGCAGCAATCCATCATCAATTCTGCTTATCAAACAGTGGAAGAGCGTGATGCGGCGCGTGATTGGTATGAGGGCCTTATTATGATGATGAAGTCGGAGGGTCTCCGGAACGAGGGACACCTGCAGATCAACAGGAACATCATCATTGAACTGACCGATCTACATCTACAGCTGTTGAAAGATCCCCGCGAGTCGGAATATATCGCACTCTACTACCACACCCTGCCGCACATCGTGGCCTTGCGGGCCAAAACAGCGGACAAGCAAGTGGCGGAGCTGGAAACCTGTTTTACGGCACTCTATGGTTATATGCTCCTGAAGTTGCAACAGCGAGAGATCTCTGCCGAAACGCAGGCAGCCGTAAGGCAGATTACCGCGCTGCTGCGGCTGCTATCGCAGAAGTACAAAACGATGGATGAAAAGGATCCGGAATCATAAAAAATATGCCCATTTTTACAGGATTAAGCAAAGCTCTGGGAGGCACTGAGCAGGAGACACCCAAACAGCAGTACTTTTACGGGCTGGTACAGAAGAATGTGCTGGTTACCGGCGCCTATGGGCAGCTGGGCAGTGAGATCAAAGCACTGACTTCCCGCATGAACCTGCCTTTCCGCTTCTTTTTTACCGATGCCGACACACTGGACATCACCGATATCAACCAGATCGATGCCTTTGTGTCCGATTACAAGATTCAATATCTGATCAACTGTGCTGCTTATACTGCGGTGGAAAGGGCGGAAACAGATGTGGAGAAAGCCGCTGCCATCAATGTCACCGCGGTAACACACATCGCACAGGTCGCTGTGAAGTATGGTGTGAAAGTAATCCACATCTCCACCGACTTTGTATTTGATGGCACATCGTCCGTTCCTTACAAGGAGACGATGGCTGCTCAGCCCTTGTCGGTTTATGGTAAAACAAAACTGGCAGGAGAAGAGGCCCTGCAGGCAGCGGGGGGTGATTGGATTATCCTGCGCACATCCTGGTTGTACTCCGCTTATGGTAACAACTTCGTGAAAAAGATGATCCGGCTCATGCATGAGAGGGAGCGTCTGACTGTTGTGGATGACCAGTGGGGGAGCCCGACTTATGCGGCCGATCTGGCAGAGATGGTGATTCACATCCTGCAGTTCACCGAAGAACAGGAATGGAAAACTGGCATCTATCACTTTTCAAACAAAGGAGAAACTACCTGGTTCCGGTTTGCCCAAGCAATTCAAAAGCTTGTCGGCATCTCCTCCTGTGAACTCATTTCCGTACAATCGCATGAGTATCCTTCTGCTGCCCGCCGACCATCCTACAGTGTGATGGATCTATCCAAAACTACCTCTTCCTTTCACGTGGAGATACCAGCCTGGGAGGAAGCCCTGCAACGGTGTATTCAAAAAATGGATAAGGTTTGAAGGTTTCAGTGAACGCTGAATGCTGATCGCTAATGATTACTGAAAGCTAAATAAAGAATGACAATAAAAGAAGAAATAGAACGGCGACGTACTTTTGCCGTCATCAGTCACCCCGACGCGGGAAAAACCACACTCACCGAGAAGCTGCTGCTTTTCGGCGGCGCCATCCACGTAGCGGGTGCTGTCAAGTCGAACAAGATCAAAAAAACGGCAACCTCCGACTGGATGGAGATAGAGAAGCAGCGCGGAATCTCTGTCGCCACCTCTGTGATGGGTTTCGAATACAGTGATCACAAGATCAACATCCTCGATACCCCCGGTCACCAGGATTTTGCTGAAGATACCTTCCGTACGCTCACCGCCGTGGACAGCGTGATTGTGGTAGTCGACGTGGCAAAAGGGGTAGAAACCCAGACGCGCAAGCTGATGGAAGTCTGCCGCATGCGTAAGACGCCGGTGATGATCTTCGTCAACAAAATGGACCGCGAAGGAAAGGATCCTTTCGACATCCTCGATGAACTGGAGGAGGAATTGCAGATTGCTGTGCGCCCCCTGAGCTGGCCCATCGACATGGGAGAACGGTTTCGGGGCGTGTACAACCTTTATAAGGAGAGCCTCGACCTTTATCAGCCCGGCAAGCAGGTTATCACGAAATCGGTGCAGCTCGGTTTGCAATCGTCCGATCTGGAAAAACATATCGGCGACAAGTTGTCGAAGAAGTTGCGCGACGACGTGGAGTTAATTACCGAAGTATATCCGTCCTTTCAGCAGCAATCCTACCTTGCCGGAGAGCTGGCGCCGGTCTTCTTTGGATCGGCGCTGAACAACTTTGGCGTAAAGGAGTTGCTCGACTGTTTTGTGGAGATTGCTCCTTCACCACGACCGGTGCAATCCGAAGAACGGACTGTGAATCCTTACGAAGAAGATTTCAGTGGCTTCGTTTTCAAGATCCACGCCAACATGGATCCCAATCACCGCTCCTGTATTGCTTTTGTGAAAGTATGTTCCGGCAAGTTTGAACGCAATGTGAACTACAAGCATGTGCGTTTCAACCGGATGATGAAGTTCTCTTCGCCCACCGCGTTCATGGCACAGAAGAAAGAGATCATGGACGAAGCTTATGCAGGCGATATTGTGGGGTTACCCGACAATGGCAACTTCAAGATCGGCGACACCCTTACCTCGGGCGAACTGCTACACTTCAAAGGGTTGCCCAGCTTCTCGCCGGAGATGTTTAAATACATAGAGAATGCCGACCCCATGAAATCGAAGCAGTTGCAACGTGGCATAGAGCAGTTGATGGACGAGGGTGTAGCCCAGCTCTTTGTGAATCAGTTTAATGGGCGAAGAATCATCGGCACGGTGGGACAGCTTCAGTTTGAGGTGATCCAGTATCGACTCCTGCACGAATATGGAGCACAGTGCCGCTGGGAACCGATCAATCTCTATAAGGCATGCTGGATTGAGAGTGACGATGCGGCACAGTTGTCCGATTTCAAAAAGCGCAAATTCCAGTATATGGCCCATGATAAGGAGGGCAGGGATGTCTTTCTGGCTGAATCAAGCTATATTCTGATGATGGCACAACAGGATTTCAAGCATATCCGCTTTCATTTCAACTCCGAGTTCTGATTCCCGGCCAGGTGGACGGTCATCTGAGGGAAAGGAATATTCAGTCCGTGTTCAATCAGCGACTCATATGCCTGTTCGTTCAGGTCGTAGGTGACCGTCCAGAAATCAGCGGTGAGTGTCCAAACCCTCAGTACAAAGTCGATGGAGCTATCGTTCATCTTTACCATCCGTGATAAGGGGGCGGGATCCTGCAACACCTGGGGATGCTTCTCCGCAATATCAAGCAACAGACGTTTCACCAGCTCCACGTCCGATCCGTAATCCACATTAATGGTCAGATCCACGCGACGTGTTGCCTGGGTGCTGTAGTTGACGATGTTTCCGGTGGAGAGGGGCCCATTTGGAATATGTACCGTCTTGTTGTCGAAGGTGGTGAGGGTAGTGTAGAGAATGCCCACCGACTGTACTGTTCCGGCAGCATTCTGTGCTTCAATGTAATCGCCCCCTCTGAAAGGTTTGTTGAAGAGCAGCATCACTCCTCCCGCAAAGTTCGCCAGGTTGTCCTTCACTGCCAGACCCACCGCCAGTCCCACCGAGCCAATAAGCGCGGCAATCGAGACCGTTTTTGTTCCGACAATATTGATGATCAGAATGATCAGCGTTGCAAAAAGCGTGATATTCAATAGGTTTGTGAGGAAGCTGCGCAGGGCACGATCTTCAATTCGTTTGTCAAACACTTTTCCCAAAAGACCGGCGATCCGTTTGATGAACCATTTACCCACATAGAAAATGAGCAGGGCTACCAGTAGTTTTCCCAGGAAGTCGATGCTGCCGGTAAGAAACTGATCGGCCAGTTCATTGAACCGCCCTGCTTTGATTAGCTCGGCGGTCGAGCTTTGTGGCATGTCTGCCGAAGGAGAACTGATCACGGAGCTCAGGAAGTCAGTTTGTGAACCGAAAAGGGTGAATGGCATATTAATTCTTGTTTTTTGACATGAAGCGGCAAAGATAAATATTTTTGATTAAATTTGTTGTTTCCATCTGCATATCAAACCGGTGTATGAGACTATTTTTACGATTACTTTTTTTTGTTTTTTTTCTTCCTGCCACACTACTGGCTCAAAGTTACGAAG
>Ga0265294_10001475_pt1 | contig 31584 bp, 25 predicted proteins | sample MunlanPumphouse3_FD_192504 | JGI IMG/M metagenome (GOLD analysis project Ga0265294, IMG submission 192504) | Groundwater microbial communities from a municipal landfill in Southern Ontario, Canada - Pumphouse #3 | ecosystem: Environmental > Aquatic > Deep subsurface > Groundwater | place...
AAGAAAACCGGTATTCCCCTTGGGGTTGCGATACAAGAAGAGATATTACAGGTGAAAAAAGAGCAGGGACTGGATGCTTACACCTTTGACTTCGAATAATGAACCGAAAAGGGATACGTCTTTTGGAAAACCTGCCAAAAATAGAAGAAAATTAAATAGAAGAAAACTTTAGAGATAAAAATATCTAAATTAAATGGGGTATAAATTCATGGATAGTGTGATAGAGCAAGTAAAAGTAAGTGCAGGAAAGTATAAAATTAAAAAAATCATATTATTTGGTTCTCGTGCAAGAGGTGACAATAGTACTACTAGTGACTATGATATTGCAGTTTTTGGAGAGAATTTATCTAAAATAGATGAAGCAAGATTTTGTGATGAGGTTGAGGAAATCAAAACATTAAAAAAATTCGATGTGGTATTTGTCAATCAAAATAGAGCAGATATTTTGATTGACAATATTATGAAGGATGGTGTAATAATTTATGAGCAAGCTGAAAGTGAAAATAAGTAATTTCCAGAATGCGTTGCGGAGGCTTAAAGAGGCGACATTAGAATTAGAAAAAAGTAATGCCAGCGATGTTGTACGTGATGGAGTAATTCGACGGTTTGAATTTACTTACGAGCTTGCATGGAAAATGACAAAAGAATATTTGGAAGACTTGGGAATTACGGATAATAATTCTCCTAAAGCAGTTATTAAAGAGGCATTTGCGCAAAAACTTATTTTTAATGAAGAAATTTGGTTACTTATGTTAAAAGATAGAAATATGACTACACATGTGTATAAAGAAGAAATGGCACAAGAAATTGCAGATAGAATAAAGAAATTTTATGTTAAAGAATTCGTGGATTTATATATCCGAATAAAGGGTGAATGAATAATATAAAAAACCAATAGTGTCTGATGCCAATTAAATTCAATGGTGTCAGGCACTTAAATTATAAAGTCGTTTATTTAAAAGTTGATGATACGATTTAGTTATTATTTGATATAATGGCAGTAATACAGGGATATCCGATACCAGTATTGAATTATTGTTTTAATTTCCTAATAATGCTTGGCGAAGATATTTTTTTATAAGAGGTAACGTGATATTCAAAAGTGGACTTATTTTATTTGAAATATATACTAATTAATAGTATATTAATAGTGTGGTGGGTATTTTGGTTAACAAGCACCAAAACAGTCTAAAAAGCTTGGATATTTTATCAAAGTATAACAGGAAACATAATTTTCTTAAAAATAGGGGTGCGGTAAATGTGTAAATCGGTTCGAGTATTTTTATTAGTGATAATTGATGTAATACTTGTAAATTTCGCGCTATATGGTTCGTTATTATTGCGATTTGACGGAATAATACCTCTTCAGTATATGGAATCATATCAGGAGCTTACAGTGATTTTTACTCCTATTTTTATTTGTTCTTTTCTATATTTTGGGCTTTATAATCGACTTTGGAAGTATGCTAGTATTGGAGAGCTTTTAGCAGTATTTTATGCTGTGACAGTGAGCAGCTTGATTAATATTTCTTTGGCCTATTTTGTTATTAGAGGAAGTGGATTGCCGTTACCGAGGACTGTTCTTCTGTTAAATTGGGTGCTTAATATTTTCTTTATTGGCGGGTCGCGTTTGATATGGAGATTGTTAAGGGATCGTACTTTGCGATTTAACAACAGTGGGGAGGGGGAACCTACTTTAATTGTTGGAGCAGGGGATACGGGTGTAATGGTAGTAAAAGAATTGCAGAGACATTATAATGGGGAACTGTGTATAGTCGGGTTTGTTGATGATGATCTTAATAAACAAAAGGCACAGATTCTAGGGATATCTGTGTTGGGGACGATAAAATCAATACCGGAATTAATTATTGAAATGGATATTCAGGAAGTTATTTTGGCAATTCCTTCTATGGAAGGAGCGGAAATCAGAAAAATTGTTGATCTATGTCAAAAGACTGATGTAAAAATAAGAATACTGCCTGGTGTTTACGATTTGGTTGAAGAAAATGTTACTGTAAACCATATTCGTGAAGTGCAGGTGGAAGATTTATTAGGGCGTGATCCGATTAAAGCTGATCTAGAAGCGATATCCGGATACTTGCACGGACAGGTTGTATTAGTGACAGGTGCAGGTGGGTCAATTGGTTCAGAGCTGTGCCGCCAAATAATGCAGTTTGTTCCGAGACAGTTATTATTGTTAGATGTTTGTGAAAATAATGTTTATGATATTGAAATGGAATTAAGAGAGGCTGATCCTGCTATAGAGATCATTCCCTTGGTGAAGGATGTGCGTGATAAAGAAGCAATTGAAAATGTATTTGATAAATATCATCCTCAGGTAATATTTCATGCTGCAGCACATAAACACGTCCCTTTGATGGAGGCTAATCCAGAAGAGGCAATTAAAAATAATGTCAGGGGTACATATAATGTGGCTAGTATAGCCAATCAGTACAGTTCTAAAAAGTTCGTGCTGATCTCTACCGACAAAGCGGTTAATCCTACCAGTGTAATGGGAGCATCAAAGCGGTTGGCAGAGATGGTGATTCAATATATGGATATTGCCAGTGAAACTAATTATGTGGCAGTTCGTTTCGGCAATGTATTAGACAGCCGTGGCAGTGTAATACCTCTTTTTAAGAAACAGATTGCTAGTGGGGGACCTGTTACTGTGACTCATCCGGAGATGGTTAGGTATTTTATGACAATACCTGAAGCCGTTGAACTGGTTATTCAAGCAGGGTCACTTGCCAAAGGGGGAGAAATATTTGTTCTTGATATGGGCGAACCGGTTAAAATATTGGATTTAGCAAATTCCTTGATAAAATTGTCTGGTTTTAAACCAGGGAAAGATATAGAAATAGCGTTTACCGGGATTAGACCGGGGGAAAAGTTATATGAAGAATTATTGACGGCTGCGGAAGGGGTTAATGCTACTAGCCATACAAGGATTTTTGTAGCCAAGCCTAATGGCTTGAATTTCAAGTTAATTGAAGAGTTGATTCATAATATAAATAATAAAATTTTACCGAAAGATTATATAGAAACCGAAAGAATAATAAAGAAGTTTATCCCTAATTTTCATTATTTTCAGGTGAAGGAGGTAGATAAAGATAAACTTAATCAGCTGAGTTCTTAATGGTAAAATTAATTGGAAGTAGATAAAGGAGCTAAATAATTAATTAAAGTTAGAGGGTGAATATTTTGTCTAAGAAAAATGTGATGATATTTATAGTTTTACTTGTTTGCTTGGCGATGCCAATTTCACTTTATTCTACGGAATTAAAAAATGTTAATGTATCTGTTAATCCTAAAGAAGCGGGAGAAATAGCTCAGTTTTCGCTTGGGTTTACAGTTAGTAGTGCAGGAAGTCTTGAGGGAGGAAGAGATGAAATAATTATTAGCTTTCCTGAGGGGATCACTATCCCGGAAACTATTGAAGATGATGAAATAATTATCAATGGATGTGTAGTAGAGTCCCGGGACATTTATATTGACGGAAATGAAATTGCAATAATAGTACCTCAGGATGTAAAGGTTAGTAATAATGGATATGTAGGAATAATTGTACATAGGTCAGCAGGGATTAAGTTACCAAGAAAAGCTGATAGTTATAGCATTGGAGTGAAGACTACAAAAGATGGTAAGGTTAATTCCAATTCGTTTAGTATTAATGGAAGTAACATTTACAAATTAGAGTTTGATGTGTCACCTAAAACAGTGGATGAGTTTGCTGCGTATGAAATTAGTTTTAAAACGAGTTCTGAAGGGGCACTTAATTCTGAAAGCGATAAAATATATATTGGATTTCAGGAAGATGTTACGTTGCCTAGAAGTATTGATGCTGAAAATATTAAAATCAATGGAAAAAGTGTTGGAGATGAGGGCGTTTTTATAGATAAAGAGAGTAATACTTTGGAGGTAACAGTTCCTTCGAGTGTGGATATAGGTGATAAAGATAAGGTTACAGTAAAAATTGATAGTGAAGCTTGTATTAGAAATCCTAGGCGTATTGGTGAATATCAAATTGAAGTGTACACTTCAAAGGATTGTGAAAATACTAGAGGTAAATATGATATTGGTATGTCGCTGAACTCTCCGGTGGTGGTATTAAGCCTTGATGGTGCAAAAAAAGCAAGCCAATATTCTATTGGATTTACCACTAGTTCTCAAGGCATTTTAGAGTCTGGGAATGATTACATATATATTTATTTTCCCGCTGATACTTATGTGCCAAATGATATATCCAGTTCTTATGTAACTGTTAACGGAATTAAGGCAAGAACGGTTAGCTCATCTAAGTCTGCGAGAAGGGTGAGTATTGGAATACCATATGAAACGGATATTCCAGGAAATTCGTATGTGGGTATTGTTATACAAGGCAATGCTGGTATAAAAAATCCTGATATTGCTGGGGAATATCAGTTAGAGGTGTGTACCACTACTGATACAAGTAAAGTAAAATCAAATAAGTATGCAGTATTGGGGACACGTGTATATACACCTTCGGTAAAATTATCAAGTTACTTAACAGGAGATAGTTCCAAAATTGAGGTTAATTTCAAAACAGGCTCTGCCGGTGAATTGAGGGGAGGAGATAAGATAAATCTTTTGTTTCCAAATGAGTTTAGGTTTCCTTCAACAATAGATGAGACTGATGTTGAAATTAATGGGGTAGAAGCAGAGGACTGTGATGTAAATGGGAAAAATTTAGAGATAGTTGTCCCGGATGGGATTGAGTTAGAGGATAGAGATTGGGTTGAAATAGTAATAGCAGCGGATGTAGGTATAAAAAATCCTGATGAGGAAGATAAATATAGTCTTACTGTATATACATCCAAGGAACCGGAGTTAGCAAAAAGCAGTAAGTTTAGTATTAAGGATGTGAATGATAATGATAATGATAATGATAATGATAATGATGATGATGATGATATAGATAATGATGATGAGGATACAGATGATGATGTGAAGAAGCCTCTTGTGGTAGTTGCCAATAAACATAGTGCAGATGTGTCACAGTTTATAATTTCGTTCTTTAATGAAGAGAGCGCTTTAGACGATGAAGAAACGATTACCGTTGAATTTCCGGACGGTACAGATATTCCTAAACAAATATCACGGTCTTATGTTGTTATAAATAACAAAGTACCAAGTGCTATTGAAGTAAATAATAATAAAATAGAGCTTAACATTCCTAACAATATGGTAATTGAAGAGAATGATAAAATTCTTATTGTGTTTAACGAGGCAGCGGGTATCAAAAATCCTGTGAATGCAGGAAATTATACATTGACAGTGAAGACATCAGAGGGTTATTATTCAGTATCAGAGAAATTTGAGATTGAAGGAGAAAAAACATATTCTACAGGAACTATTATTTTTAAGATTGATAGTAAGGTTGCCCACCGAGGGAATGACGCAATTGCCTTAGATAGTCCGCCAACAATAATTCAAGATTTTACAGTTGTGCCATTGAGGGCGTTGGGAGATGCTTTAGGTGCAGAAACTTCCTATGATGGGGAAGCAAGGGTAGTCACTGTAAAGTATGGAGAAAAGAAGATACTGTTTTATATAGATTCTAAATTGGTTAAGGTGAATGAGGAGTGGGTTGTGGCGGATATACCAGCCACGATCATTAATAGCCGAGTAATGATACCTGCTCGTTTTGTTAGTCAATCCTTTGGAGCGACTGTAGAATGGGATGAAGTTACTAGAGAAGTTATAATCACGAAATAGAATAAAAAATGGTTAAAAAATATTAGCGGTTTTCGTAAGGGAACTGCTAATATTTGTAGTATTATTGTGTAGAGGTGTAAATCTTGAAAAAAAGTATAAAAAAAGTGATGTCTTTGATGTTGGTTATGATTATAGCAGTATTTACGCTCCTTATTGTGATAAGATGCGAAGATAACAAGAACTTGCAAGGGATAAGACAAAATGAAGACAAACAAAATTTAAATGCAGAAAATATATCCACAAAAAAATATGATATAATTGTTGTCGGCGGTGAACCGGAAGGCATTGCTGCGGCAGTTTCATCTGCACGAAATGGGATGAAAACCCTACTCATTGAACAGGGTAATGCTTTGGGAGGGTTAATGACTTTAGGCAGGTTAAATTTCCTTGATATGAATTATGATCCTGATAAGAACTTACTTACTAGAGGGATTTTTAAAGAATTTTATGATGAATTAGGTAATGGTTTTGATATTGAAGAGGCAAAGAAATATTTTTATAATCTTGTCACAAAAGAGGAAAATATTAGCTTAAAAGTTAATATAGATTTTTTGGAGCCTCTTATGAAGGACGATGTTGTTATTGGTGTTAGGGTAAATGAAAATGGTGAGATCATAGATTATTATGGGGCAAGGATAATAGATGCTACTGTGGATGCTGACGTAGCGGCTGCTACAGGAGTACCTTATACAATAGGAGCAGCAGATTATGGGAAAAAAGGAGAATTGATGGGCGTAACTCTAGTTTTTAAGATAAAAGGAGTTAATTGGCCTTATGTTTTCTTTTATAATAATTATCAAAGGATGATCAGTAAAATAAATTCAAAATGGGGTGACCCGTTTGCGGGAGCTACTAGAAAAGTGGCTTGGGGTTATGGACAGCAAGCTTTACAATATAGCCCTACTGATAAGATGACTCGTTTTAGAGGTCCTAACCTAGCACACCAAAAAGATGGTACGGTACTAGTTAATGCCCTTTTGCTTTTTGGTGTAGATAGTTTAGAGCCTGAATCTAAGATACAGGGAATAGCAAGGGGCAAAAAGGAGATACCTCATATTCTAAAATTTATGAGAGAAAGATTCCCGGGATTTTCTCATGCGGAATTTGTAGATGTGGCGGAAAGGCTATATGTTAGGGAAACTCGTCATATAAAGGGAGAGTATCGCTTAACTATTACTGATGTATTAGAGAACAAGGATCATTGGGATAGAATAGCTCATGGTAGTTACCCGGTGGATATTCAGCCTACTGCACCCGATAATTTAGGAAATGTTATTGGGAAACCTGATATGTATAGTATTCCTTTTCGATGTTTAGTTCCTTTAAAGGTAGAAAACTTGCTAGTAGTTGGCAGAAGTGCTTCTTATGATTCTTTGCCACACGGAAGTGTTCGAGTTATTCCCCTAGGAATGGCAACAGGCGAAGCAGCAGGAGTAGCTTCGTCGTATTCAATTCAAAATGAAGTTAGTTTTAGAAATATAGCCTATGACAGAGAAGCTATTAGTCAGATACAAGAGCAATTAAAAAAACAAGGAGCTTATTTAGTAGAGTATACACCACGAAAGACGGAGCTTATGAAGCATTGGGCTTATCCGGGACTAAAGATAATGCGGGAATTAGGACTTGCTGGTGGAGGATATAGTAATAATTATAATTTAGACAAATCCATTCAATATTGGGATGCTAATTACGTAATAAATCAGATGCTGAAAAGAGGCGACTATATTAATAACAACCTTGATGATAACAGCAAAAATAGTGATGATCTTTTAGATGTACTGTTTGCAGAAGATATCAATCGAGGGAACTTTATTTCTCAAGTAGTCGAGATTTTAACAGATAAAGAATATTCCCCGAGTGATGCACGGGAGTATTTGGTGAAGAAAGGTTTATTAACTGGGGAATTAGCTGTACAATATTTAGAATTAGAAGGAGTACCTACTTTTGGAGAGTTATATTCTTTTTCGGCCATGATATATAATGAAAAGTTTTTTTCAAAGGGAGATTTGATTTAGAAGATAATAGGTGTGGGGGGCAGATGAGAATTGAGAATAAAAGGTAATATGAATAAGAAAAGTATTATGATAGTGGGAATTATTATGGGAATATTAGTTTTTGCTGGCTGCGATATTGATATTCGCCCTGCTCCGGGTCCTATGATTAAAGGAGAACCCGGTTATGATGTTATTGTAGTTGGTGGAGAACCAGAAGGAGTTGCTGCAGCATTGTCTTCAGCTCGTAATGGGTTAAAAACTCTCTTAATTGAAGATGATTATGCTTTGGGTGGGTTAATGACTTTGGGTCAGCTGAATTTCTTAGACATGAATCATGGATCCAAGGATGAACTCCTTACGAGGGGAATATTTGAAGAGTTTTATAAAGATATGGGAAATGCGTTTGATATAGAAGAGGCTAAAATGTATTTTCTTAATGAGGTAAAGAAGGAGAAAAATATTACCTTGTTATTAAATACAAAGGTGCTTGAACCTCTTAAAGAGGAAGACAAGGTAATAGGGGTTAAGGTCGTAAATGATGTAAAGGATGAGGAGAAAAAAGAATATCTCGGGCTCAGGGTCATTGATGCTACGGTGGATGCTGATTTTGCCGCTATGTCAGGAGTCCCTTATACCATAGGTGGAGAAGATTATGGAGAAAAAGATCTTTTAATGGGGGTAACATTAGTTTTTGAAGTTTCAGGTGTAAATTGGGATGGAGTTGTTCGATACCTTAAGCATGAGGATGATGATCCAGATTCCGGGGCTGGAAGAGTGAATGCTTGGGGGTATGGCAAGGAAGCAATGGAGTACAAGCCTCAAGATAAAATGATGAGATTTAGAGGACCCAATATGGCTCTCCAAAAAAATGGAAATGTGCTTATTAATGCACTTCTCATATTTGGTGTGGATAGTCTTGACCCATTATCTAGGGATGAAGGAATTGAGAGGGGAAAGAAAGAAATTCCCTATATTATCAAGTTTATGCAGCAAAAGTTTCCTGGATTTGAAAAAGCTGCTTTTGCTGGAACGGCAGAGCAACTTTATGTTAGGGAAACTCGTCATATTCAAGGAGAATATAGATTGACGATCACAGATGTCTTGGAAAATCGGGATCACTGGGACAAGATAGGTTTTGGAAGTTATCCTGTGGATGTTCAGCCTACCAATCCGAGTAATTATGGAAATGTGATAGGGAATCCTGACAAGTATAGCATTCCTTTTCGCTGCTTAGTTCCACAAAAGGTTGATAATCTTCTGGTTGTGGGAAGAAGTGCTTCTTATAATTCCCTGCCACATGGTAGTGCACGTGTTATACCCGTTGGAATGGTAACGGGAGAAGCGGCGGGAGTAGCGTGCTTATATTCTATACAGGAGGATATTTCGTTTAGGGAGATGACAAAAGCTCGTGAAGCTGTAGAATGGGTGCAAAATAGGTTGAAAAAGCAGGGTGCTTATCTCGATGATTATATTCCAATTCGTCCTGTTGTGATGGATCATTGGGCTTATCCTGGAGTTGTAACAACTAGGGAGTTAGGACTTATTGAGGGAGGATATAATAACACTTATAGGTTGGAACGAACTATAAACAAGTGGAATTTAGAAAATAAGCTTAACAAAGTAATACGTGTTGCCCATGAAAGAAATTCTCAGGTCGAGCTACGAAGGGTAGAAATTCCAGAAACAGTTACCCGGAAGGATATGTTAATTTGCGTAGTACAGGGATTAACAGGGGAGAAGTTAAACTTTATTCAAGCAAAAAATATCTTGCAAGAGAAAAACATATTAACAGATGATTTAGAAAGCCATATCGAAAATTGGGATGATACACCTCAGTTTGCGGATATGTTAGTGTTACTTGCTAATTTATATGAGCAGCTGGTTGGTTAGTTGGACAGTTGGACAGGGAAAACGATAGTTAAACCATTGTTAAACGATTGTTAAACCATTGTTAAACTATCGTTCAACCATTGTTAAATGTTGTGGGGGGTTGTGCGGAAGATGTTACTTAATAAAAAAAGCATTAAGTTAATTGCGATATTATTTATAATTGCAGGATTAGTTGTTTCACTTGTGCTTAACGTGTATAGAATAAAGGTGGAAAATGAGTATAAATCTGTGGAGATATTAGTTGATTATGAACAGTTAAAGAGTTTATCCTCTGCCAATGATATGCCTCTAAAGACAATTGCTGAAAGATTCAAAGTCTCTGGAGCTACAGGGGTGGTTGTGAGGGAAAGAAATTTTCAAAGCCTTGTTTCATGTGGGGATATTCTTTTACTTGGGGGAAAGGATTTGGCTTTTCAACAAAAAGTTGATGAGAATTATTTTCAAGGATTTATTCCGAAAGCTGAGAAAAGTTATATTATAGTAGCTGACAAAGCATTGTTTGAGGAGATCTACGAAAGCTTAGAAATGAAGAAGGATAATATAACGGTTGATCACTATAAAGATTTAAATATTATTGGGTTATCTCTTACTTCGATGGAAGTGGCAAATTTGGGAGTTGGTTTTTCAAAAGAGGATTTACAGGAGATTGCAGAAGTCGGACTTACAGTAATACCTCGTCTTAGAACATGGGAGCATGCTGACCAAGAATCTATTGACGGTTTAACGGAATATTTAAAAGATATGCAGGGATTATCTATGGTTACCTTTAATGATGTTACTTTACCGGGAGATATAGGTTATCTTGCTCACAAATTCACGGAACTAGAAGTGCCGCTGGGAACATTTGAGTTTTACTCGCAAAGTGGGCTTAATAATTTAGCTTTATTAATGGAAAAGAACGTGGTACGCATTCATGTAATCAGTGAAAATGATCTGAAACGTTATGATGAAAATTCAGCATTAAATAGATTCAAATTGGCTGTATCTGAAAGAAACATTCGAGCAATTTATGTTAGAATGTTTGAAATGGAAAAGCCGGCGACTGCTTTGGAAAAAGGAGCTGCTTTTGTTGCCGAGGTTAAGAAGGGTGTTCAGGAAGAAGGATTTAAAATAGAAGCTGTTAAAAAAATTTCAAGTATACCTTATTCTCGATACTTTATTTTTGCGATAGGTTTGGCGGTGTTGGGAGGAGTGATTCTTTTTCTAAACCAATTGATGATACCACTATGGACAACAGTGTTGGGGGTTTTTGGCTTGCTTGGATGGATGGGTTTATTGTATATAGAGCCCTTGCTTGCACGCAAGGCATTTGCCTTGTTAGCGGTAATAATATTTCCGATCTTAGCTGTCATTTATTTAGTTCGTGATAGTAAAAGAGATATAAAGGGTACAATTGTAGCTTTCCTTTTGATGAGCGGGATAAGCATGAGCGGGGCTATAATTATGACGGGTCTTTTGGCTGATAAATCATTTGCTTTAAAGCTAGATCAATTTAGTGGAGTTAAATTAGCCCATATCATGCCCTTGCTAATTGTACCGCTTTACTTTTTCTTTAAAGGTGGAGTAAAAAATTCAATAAGCAAGGTTCATAAAATGCTTAGATCATCGGTTCAAGTGTGGCATATATTGGCGGGTGCATTTATAGTAATAGTGTTAGGTGTATATATTATTAGAACTGGAAATAGTATGCCCGAACTGGTTAGCCCTTGGGAGAATAAACTAAGGGATATATTAGACAGTTTACTTGTAGTACGACCAAGAACAAAGGAATTTCTGATAGGTCATCCGATTATGATGCTTATGCTTTATTATGGATATTCTCATAGAAAATTACCTTTACTTGTTTTAGGTATAATTGGGCAAATCTCTTTGGTTAATACATATGCGCATATACATACGCCTTTGGCGATATCGTTGTTGCGATCTTTTCATGGATTGTGGTTAGGAATGCTTTTGGGGATATTAGCGATCGTATTGGTGCAAATAAGTCTTAAGTGGTTGACAGGGAGGCTTTCTGATGGCTAATGTAGTTTTTTCAGGTTATTTTGGGTTTAATAATGCAGGAGATGAAGCTATTTTATATGCTACAATTAAAACCCTAAAAAAAATAGACCCGGATTTAAGAATTACAGTGTTAGTTAACAATGCTCAAAAGACCAATACGCAATATGATAGTTTTGAGATAGAAGCTGTTGATAGATGGAGTATATTTGAAGTAATTAAATCTATTTGGCGTTGTGATTTGCTTATTAGCGGGGGAGGTTCAATTATTCAGGATGTAAGTAGTGTGAACAGTCCCCTATATTATTTAGGTGTAATTTTCATAGCTAAATTATTGGAAAAACAGGTGATGATTTATTCACAGGGGATAGGACCTGTAAAGAAAGGTAGAAACAGAAGAATTACCGCTTGGCTTTTTAATAAAGCAGATAGAATTACAGTAAGAGATCAGGAGTCAAAAGAGGATTTAACATCAATGGGGGTTAAGAGGGAGATTATTGTTACAGCTGATGCTGTGCTTGGGTTGCCAGCCGAAGATATTGACGAAGAATTAGGCAGAAAAATTTTAGATAGGTATGGGATTAGTAAAGAAGATGGGAAAAAATTGTTAGGAGTATGTATACGTCCTTGGGACAAAAATAGTTACTTGAAAAATTTAGTCGAAGTTTTAGACAAAATGGCTGAAAGTGGTTGGAAAATTATTTTTGTTCCTATGCAGTTTCCTAATGATGTTGCTATTTCAAGGGAGACGGCTAAACTGATGATTGCTCATGAGGATGTTGTTGTACTTAGAGAAAGTTACTCTACGGAAGAGTTTATGGCAATAATTAAAAATCTTGATTTATTAGTTGGAATGAGGCTTCACCCTTTGATAATATCAGCTATAGTGGGTATTCCCATGGTAGGGTTATCATATGATCCCAAGATAGACAGATTTTTGCGTCAAGTGGGACAGGTAGCTCTTATCTCCGTAGATAATATTAATTCGCAGACTCTCTTGGAAATGCTTGTTTGGGCTGATACAAATAGAGAGGATATTCTTAAAGATATGGAGACAAAAAGGAAAGTATTATATCAGAAAGCTTGGCAGACTGCTCGGATAGCAATGAGTTTATTAAATCAAGGTAAAGAAGAATAATACCAAATCAAGGTGAAAATTCCTATTATAAAAAGGCTTACTTTGTTCGCTATTAAGTGAAGTTATGATATAATCAGTTAATAGAAATAGCATTTTTGAAGAAGGTAATATTTACCTAGGGGGCTTAAATTTGTGGGAAGAAGTATTGCTCAAGTAACAGTAGTAATAATGATGATGAATTTAGCGAGCAGGCTTTTTGGTTTTATACGGGAGACCGTTATTGCAAATGTGTTTGGCGCTACACATCTAACAGATGCTTATTTGGTAGCGTATACTATTCCTTATTTTTTACAAGCGGTACTAGGAATGGCTTTGGTTACTTCGATTATTCCGGTAGTAACGAAATACATTGTAAAAGGAGAGGAAAAAGAAGCATGGAGGATTAGCAGTATTACATTAAATTGGACGGCACTTTTTATGTTGGTTATTACATTTGTAGGAATGATAGGAGCTAAAATATTAGTAAAGATAACTGCTCCGGGATTTGATGTACAAACAACCAATTTGGCTGTGCTTTTAACAGTAATCATGTTTCCTTCGGTCATATTTATGGGGATAGGAATGTTGATAACGGGGATCCTAAACGCTAAAAAACATTTTGCAGTTGCTGCTTTTGCACCTGGCTTTTCTAGTGTAATAATAATAGTAGCTGTGTTATTTATGGGTAAGTATGGCGTTAATTATTTAGCATGGGGTACTTTATTGGGCATGGTCGGTACTATGGCAATACAATTTCCGGTTTTAAAAAAAATTGGATTTAGTTACAGTTGGGATTGGAATTTTAAGCACCCTGAAGTAAAGGGTATTTTTATAAATTTAATGCCTATATTTTTAGGTACAGCTGTTAACCAGCTTTATTTAGCAATAAATCGTTATTTTGCATCTGGGTTAGCGGAGGGAAGTATTTCTGCACTTAATTATGCAGGGAAATTAATGAATTTGCCTATGGGTATTTTTGTTCTGGCAGTTTCTTCAGCGGTATTTCCTACTATGTCGGAGCAAGCTTTTAGGGGAAACAGGGATGCCTTGGGAAGGACATTGTCTCGAGGTTTGAAGATGGTTTTATTAATAACACTTCCAGCAGCGGCAGGACTAATGGTTCTTGATGAACCTATTGTTAAACTTCTCTTTGAAAGAGGAGCTTTTGATGCGACAGCAACAACTATGACAGCGGATGCACTTTTTTATTTTTGCATTGGAATGTTTGCGATGTCTGCTAATATGGTTATTACTAGAGCGTATTATGCTTTGAGGGATGTTAAGACACCACTTTATTTGGGATTAATATCAATTGTAGTGAACATATTAATAAGTATTGTTCTTACACCGTATATGGGACACAGCGGCTTGGCACTTGCCAATACCTTAGCGGCAGCTTTTAATACTATTGTCATGTTTGTTTTATTAAAAAAGCATTTACCCAACCTTTATCTGAAAAGCCTTATTTGCTCAGTATCAAAATCTATACTAAGTGCAATATTTACAGCTGTTTCTGCATTGGGTTTGTATCGCTATCTTGATAGTAGTGTTTTTGTAGCAAGTGATACTAAAATATTGCTAGTAAAAGTTTCGCTTAGCGTTATGTTAGGAATTTTTGCGTATGGAGTGGCAATTGTGCTGCTAAAAGAAGAGGAAACGCAAATCCTTATAAAAAATGTGTTAGTAAAAATAAAAGGGAAGAAAACAGTTGATGGTAAATAGTTACAAAAGGTATTGCGGAAAAGATGTCGAATTTAGGAAATATTAATACTGGGACTGGGAGGAAATATATATGATGCTTGATGTAAATGAAATCAAAAAAATACTTCCGCATAGATATCCAATGTTATTGGTGGACAGAATTCTGGAGATGGAGGATGATACTAGAATAGTGGGGATAAAAAATGTTACTGCTAATGAAGAATTTTTCCAGGGACATTTTCCTGAAAAGCCAGTTATGCCGGGAGTTTTAATAGTAGAGGCTTTAGCACAAACTGGTGCTGTTTTAGTTTTAAGCAAACTAGAAAACAGAGGTAAAATAGTATACTTTGCTAGGATTAATAATTGTAGATTCAAAAGGCAAGTTATTCCAGGAGATCAGTTAAGACTGGAAATAGAAGTTTTAAAAACAAAAGGTTCTGTGGGAAAATGCCAAGCAGTGGCGAGAGTGGATAATGAAGTGGCATGCGAGGCTGAATTGACATTTTCTATGGGGAAGTGAGATATTAGCTAGAATAATTATGTAAAACATAGTATAATTAGACGTTGTAATTATTGTAAAATGGTTATATCATGTACTAATAGGATGGAATTAAGAAGATTAGGAGGCATACTGGTGGGAACAATTATAAAACCCCTTCTTTTAGCTTTTGTCATAGTTCTTGTGGGAACTCCTTTTGTTAAAAAAATTGCATGTAAGTTTAAAGCGTTTGATGAGCCAGATGCTCGCAAGGTGCATTTGAAAGCGATGCCGCGCCTTGGTGGTCTTGCGATATGTTTGGGTTTTTGGTGTAGTATGCTCTTAACTCAGGAGATGACACGTGGGTTGTATGGTTTGTTAGTTGGAGGGCTTTTGATTACGTTTGTTGGCATAATTGATGATATTAAAGGTGTAACCCCACGTATGAAACTATTTGTACAGGTTATAGCGGCTTGTGTGGTTATTTCTGCCGGGGTCAAGGTGGAGTTTGTAACTCATCCTTTTGAAGGGGTTGTCTTTTTAGGGTATATAAGTTACCCATTGACATTACTTTGGATAATAGGTGTTACTAACGCCATCAACCTTATTGATGGTTTAGATGGTTTAGCTGCGGGAGTTTCGGCGATTGCGGCGATAACCCTTGGTGTGGTGACATTTATGGAGACATCTCAACAAGTTGCTATGATCGCTTTTATCTTAGCAGCTAGTGCTATGGGATTTTTAAAATACAATTTTTATCCTGCTAAAATATTTATGGGGGATACGGGTTCGCTATTCTTAGGCTTTAATTTGGCCGCCATTTCCATTTTAGGCTTTGCTAAAAGTGCAACGGTTGTTTCTATCTTCTTACCGATTGTCATACTAGGCATACCAATACTTGATACGCTTTTTGCAATTGTTCGTCGCTTCTTAGGGAAGAAGCCTATATTTGGTGCAGATAAAGGGCATCTTCATCATCGGCTGCTTGGACTAGGATTATCTCATAAAGATACCGTTTTAGCCATATATGGGATTAGCATATTTTTGGGTTTTTCTGCAGTTATAATGGCAAGGCTTACGACTGCACAAGGAATGTTAATTATGGTTATTGTCATTTTAGGATTCTTCATTGGAGCTGATAAATTAGGGATATTGAAGAAGGATAATGTGCGTGAACAAAGAAAAGAAGGAAAGACTTTTTCGTGATATATTGCGAAATGATATATGAAATGGAGTGTGGAATATGAAATTAAGAGGATATGTGGTTATTGGGGCTATTATTTCGATAGTGTTAGGATTTACACTTGGGAAGACGGTTGTAGCGGATTCACCTGTTCCAGGTTCAAGTTTAGATCCCATTGTTTCTAAAAGTTATGTAGATGGTGCTTTAGAAAAAAAAGTTGCTGACTTAGAAAAAGATGTGGCAGAGCTTACGATAGAAGCACAAGCCCTAAGAGATACTATTAATAATTTGCAGACTAAGATAAATAGTGTGCCTACTTCGTCAATAAAACCCAATACGCCTACACCGGCAAAGCCAGATGAAGTTACGGTGAAACCGGATACGGAGGAAAAAGATTTACCTGCGCCGGAGACTGTTATTGGGAAAACAGCTTATGCAGATACACAGAGTTATTTAAATATGCGTAGTGCACCTACGACACAGGCAGATGTAATCAAGAAGATAGAAAACAGTGAGGCATTAGTAATACAAAAGGTTGAAGGTACATGGTATCACGTTAAATTAGAAGATGGTACTGTGGGATGGGTAGCAGGTTGGCTATTAAAAGTAAAATGAAGGAAAAAGCAATGCTTAGTAGGATATTATTTTGCTAAGCATTGCTTTTTATTTTATGTGCTATGAGTTTACAGGTTGTGGTAATCTAAAGTATGGGAGATAGCAGTTTAGCGATAGATTCTATAAAACGTTTGTTAAGTGGGCGAGCTGAAAACTTTTCGAGCTCAATCATGTTAGCAGTTTTAAGATCGTTAAGAAAATTTTCTTCTAGCTTTTTTGCAGTAGCTTTGTCATAGATAAGGGCGTTTACCTCAAAGTTTAGGTTAAAACTACGTTGATCCATGTTAGCAGAGCCAATAGAAGAAACGACTCCATCGATAGTAAGAACTTTTGAATGGAGGAAGCCTTTATTATAGAGGAAAATATTCACTCCAGCTTCTAATAGTTCTTCCAGATAAGACATGGAAGCCCAAAAAACTATTTTATGGTCTGGTTTAGCAGGTAGGAGAAGCTTAACATCAACTCCGCTCAAAGCTGCAGTTTTTAAAGCAGTTAGAATACTTTCGTTAGGAATGAAGTAGGGGGAAGTAATATAAATAGATTTTTCTGCGGTTGCTATGGCATAGTAGTATACTTGCATAATTGATTCCCAATAAGTATCGGGACCACTTGCCGTAATTTGTACGATTTCGTTATTGTGAGAATTAATTTCTGAAAATGGAGTAGGCAATTCGCATTGTAGACACTTTTTGGTAGTGAAATACCAATCTTGTAAGAATATGCGTTGTAGGAAGTAAACGGCGTTACCTTTTAACAGGAGATGAGTTTCTCTCCAAAAACCAAATTTAGGATTAATCCCCAGGTATTCGTCACCTATATTTGCGCCTCCTACAAAACCAATTGTACCATCTACGACTAAAATTTTTCGGTGATTGCGGTAATTGATTTTTCTATGCAGAAAAGATAGTCTGACAGGGAAAAACGGTTCCACTTTAATACCTGCTAGCTTTAATTTTTTTAAGAAAGATTTTTTCAGCTCTAGTGAACCAAGACCGTCATAAATAAGGTGTACCTTGATACCTTCTTGGGCTTTCAAACAAAGAATTTTAGTAATAGTATTGCCAATGACATCATCTCTAAGAATATATGTTTCTAGGTAAATATATTTTGTTGCTGCTTTCAGCGCTTCGATAAAGGCGGGAAAAATCTCTTCCCCGTTATTTAAGATGCTTATTTCATTATAAATTGTAGGAGGGAAATTAGCGTTATTAAGAATAAGCTGGATTAGTCTCTTCTTTGAGTTTGCTATATTTGTAAGAGGATTTTTTCTGTATTGTAAAAAAGAATTGTCTAAGGGATACATGGAATTGTTTAAAAACTTTTTTTTGGAGGATACCTTTCTTTTTTTAATTTGTCTGCCGAAGATGAGATATAGAATAAAACCTAAGACCGGTAAGAAAATTAAAATCAAGAGCCAAGCAAGTGTTTTGGCAGGATCCCGCCTTTCTAGGATGATGATGATATCAGTAAAAATCAATAGAGATACAAAGATAAAATAAATGATATTCTCAGCTATTTTCAGAAATATTTCGTGGGAGGAAAAATACAAGGATTTTATAGATTCTACATCAATTACGCCAAAAGTAAAAAGGTTTATTAGCAAAAGCACAATTATTAAAATGGGAAAAAACAACTTTGTTCTCATTGTGGTAGAGTACCTCGTTTTCTAAAATGTTTTAATTAATAGTCACTTGTAGCAGTGAGAGTTTATTAATTCATTTATATAGTAAGAAATGGGAGATGTCAATGATTTAGTATTTATGATATAAAGAACTGATTTATGTATTGACAACGATTGATCTTAACAATACAATAAACACTAATGACTGACCATTCGGTCAGTTGGGCAAATAATAGGAGGAAGAGATATGAATAAGAAGAGAGTAGCAATTACTTTGAGCGTTATAATGTTTATGTTTGTGACATTAGCTGGTTGTAATTCTAATAAAGATGAAGCAAATAAGCAAGTAGAAGAAAAAAAGATTCCTGTTACTGTGGAAACGGTACATAGAGAGACGTTAGAAAAGAAGATACCTTTAGGGGGGTTGCTTCAACCTGAGGAGGAAGTTATTTTTGCGGCGAAAAACCCGGCATTTAAGATTATGAGTGTCCCTGTAGAGGTGGGAAACTATGTTCTGAGTGGGACACCTTTAGTAGTTTTCGATACGAGAGATATTGATTTACAGTTGAACCAAGCGCAACTTGCTTATGATAGGAATAAACAACTTTATGAGATAAATGCTATTTCAAAATTCCAGTTAGAACAATCGGAAATAGGTTTAGAAAATTTAAAGCTTCAAAAGGAGAATGGAGTTCTTACTAGCACGGTAAATGGAATTGTTTCTTCAGTTTCCGCTGTAGAAGGGCAACTAGCAGGGGGTGCTCCCCTTGTAGCTGTGGTTAATATAGATAGCTTGGATCTAGAGGTGCAAGTGGGGGAAGCTTATATAAGTGAGCTTCAACAGGGAAGCAAAATGGATGTCAGCGTAGCTGCGGTTTCTGAAAAACCATTTAGAGGGGTTATTACAAATATTGCTCCGCAAGTAGATTCGAGGACAAAGGCGTATCCGGTTACTTTAAATATTAATAACAGGAATAGACTAATAAAAGGTGGCATGTATGGGGAAATAGAAATGTTGGTTGAGAAGAGAGAAAACATTTTAACAATACCACAGTATGCTGTATTGGATTATGAAAATAAATATATTGTGTATGTAATAGAAGATGAGAGGGCGAAGATGAGAGAAATTCAATTAGGGCTAACTTTGGGGGAAAAAGCAGAGGTTCTCCAAGGACTTAGCGAAGGTGAACAGCTTATTGTAGAAGGACAATATGGTGTTAAGGATGGTAGCTTAGTAGCTCCGACGATCAGGGGTGAAGAGTAAATGAAGCTTTCAAATTTAGCTGTCAGACGTCCTGTTACGATAGCAATGATTTTTTTAGTTGTTATTCTCTTGGGAGTTGTTTCCGTAAGTAAATTAAATTTAGATCTATTGCCTGAACTTGATTTGCCTATGGCGTTAGCTATGACTTCATACGACAATGTTAGTCCGGAAGAAATGGAAGAATTAGTAACACGCCCCATAGAAAGTGCTTTAGGAACGGTTAGTGGTATTAAAAATATTAATTCAACATCTAGCGAGGGAAGTTCGATTGTTTTTGTGGAATTTTCTTGGGGCACTGATATGAATTTTGCTGTAACGCAAATGAGAGAGAAGATTGATTTTGCTACCCTTTTTTTACCTCAAAATGTAGGAAAGACCACTTTGCTTAAATTGGATCCTAATATGATGCCAATTATGGTAATTGGATTTGGTGGAAATTATGATCTCAACACACTCAATAATTTGGCGAATGATGTTATAAAACCTCATTTAGAAAGAATTGAGGGGGTTGCCTCTGTTGATGTAATGGGAGGGATAGAACGAGAAATAAGAATTTCTGCTATTCCACAACGATTACAGGCATATGGACTTTCTTTGAATAGTATTATTTCATATTTAGGAATGGAAAACAGAAACACCTCGGTAGGAGCTGTGGAGGAAGGGTTAAAGAAACAGGTTATTCGTGTAACTGGTGAATTTAATAGTATTCAAGAAATTGAAGATTTACAGATCCCTTTAGCTTCGGGAGGCTATATAAGACTAGCTGATATTGCAACTGTGGAAGATACTTTTAAAGAAAGCAAACAGTTAGTATACATGAATGGAGTTCCAAGCGTCCAGATTAGCGTACAGCGTTCGACTGACGCTAATACAGTTAAGGTGTCTGATGAGGTTATAAAAGAATTAGAAAATATAAAAGGATCTCTTCCTGCTGAGATTCAGATTAACGTTGGCTTTGATCAAGCAGAGTTTATTAGATTGGCTATTAGTAAAGTAAAAGAGAATGTTATTATAGGTGCGGTATTAGCTGTTCTTATATTATTCTTATTTCTAAGAAATATAAGAAGTACCTTAATTATTGGGACAGCTATTCCTATTTCTATAATTGCCACTTTTATTCTCATGTATTTTGGGGGTTTAACACTTAATCTTATCTCATTGGGAGGATTGGCACTTGGCGTAGGAATGATGGTGGATAATGCCATAGTTATTTTGGAAAATATATATCGTCATAGGAAGGAAGGTTTGTCCCGAATTGAGGCAGCTAAAAAAGGAGCTAATGAGGTTTCAATGGCTGTTGTAGCCTCGACACTCACTTCAATTGTGGTTTTTCTGCCTATTGTTTATGTTGAAGGTATCGCTTCGCAAATATTTAGACCCATGGCTTTGACTGTGTCTTTTGCTCTTATTTCATCGTTAATGGTGGCTTTGACTTTGGTTCCCATGTTATCGTCCAAGATATTAAAGGTAGAGCAGGATGATGGAAAGGAAAAGAAGCGAGTTTGGATTGTATCTAAACTGATTGATTCATGGGGGAAGGTATTGGATGGCTTGGATCGAAAATATCGTGTGCTTTTAAGGTGGTCTATTGATAACAAAATCAAAATAGTGGTCTTTACTTTGCTGATGGTTATAGCTAGTGTAGCCTTGATACCAAAGGTGGGGATGGAGTTTATACCTAGCCAGGATAGTGGAGAGTATAATATTAATATTTCTTTACCAAATGGAACAGCTTTAAGAGAAACACAGCGTGTTACGGAGCTTGTGGAAAAATACATTCAAGAACTTCCTGAAAATGAGTGGTCCATATATGCAGTGGGGAGTGAAGGCGGTAATATGCTTGGGACGGGGTCTAACTCAGAAAAAGCTACTATAAGTGGTAAATTAATAGCGAAAGATAGACGAGAGCACTCCCTTGATCAAGTTCTTGATGAATTGAGGACAAAATGTGTTGGTATTGCAGGGGCGGATATCGAAATAAAAGCACAGGATAGTAGTATGGGAAGTTCAGAGTCTGCGATAGATATAGGGCTTACAGGTGATAATTTAGATGTCTTGACGTTACTTTCTGAGACGATTGCGAAACGTGTTAAGAAAGTGGAAGGGACTAGGGAAATAGTAACAAGTATAAAAGATGGTCGACCGGAAGTACATTTAGTACTCAATAGAGAAAAAGCAGATCAGTATGGCATTAATTCTTCTCAACTTGCTAGTTTATTAGGTACGGCTATTAATGGTACTACCGCAACTCATTTTCGTGATAATGGCGAGGAAGTTGATGTTAGTGTGGCATTGGATAAAAGATTCAGTAAAAACATAAATGATTTAGAGTCCATTACGATCGTAGCACCTACAGGGGCAGTGATTTCTGTTAGGGATATTGCCAAGATAGAAAAGAAAATAGGACCAACTAAAATTGAAAGGTTAAATCAAACAAGACGGGTATCTGTTACTGGGGATATCTCCGGGAGAGATTTAGGAAGTGTGACAAAAGATATTCAAGCTGTTGTTGGGGAAATACCGATTCCGCCAGGGATACAGATTGAATTTGGTGGTGCTAATAAAGAAATGATGGATTCATTTTACGATTTAGGCTTAGCATTAATGTTAGCCATCGTCCTTGTTTACATGATTTTAGCAGCTCAGTTTGAAGCCTTGCTTTATCCTTTTGTAATTATGTTTTCTATACCTCCAACTATTATAGGGGTAGTAGTTTCACTGTTTTTGACGGGACGTACTTTGAGTGTTCCGACATTCATTGGCATTATTATGTTATCGGGGATTGTTGTGAACAATGCTATTGTGATGGTTGACTATATTAATACGTTGCGAAACAGAGATGGGATGGAAAGAAGAGAAGCTATTTTAAAGGCAGGGCCGACTCGCTTACGTCCTATTCTGATGACTTCTTTAACTACAATTCTTGCGTTGTTACCTTCTACCTTAGGGCTTGGAGAAGGATCAGAGCTTTCTGCACCTATGGCTACTGCTGTTGCGGGTGGGCTAACCGTTTCCACATTAACAACACTGCTTTTGATACCATGTATGTATATTATGATGGATAATTTAAGCATAAAGATTAAGCGTTTATTTGGAAAAGGCAAAGATAAATCTGCTGAAAATATTGAAATATAGTCATGGGAGGAGAAAAATATGTCGAGAACAAATAATCACCCTAAAAGGGATTCGATTATGGACGCGGGCTTGAAAATATTTTCCGAGAAAGGTTTTCATATGGCGAAGATAGAGGAGATCGCTCATGAAGCAGGGGTTGGTAAAGGTACTGTATACGAATATTTTGAAAGTAAAGAGCAATTATTTAAAATAATTGTTACGGAAGGTATTGATGAGTTTAATGTTAAAGTAGATAAACAAATTAAGAAAGAAAAAACCACAAGGGGAAAGCTGATGGCCATAATGAAACAGAATATACAAGTTTTGCAACATTTTCGTCCTTTTGCTAGAAGTGCGATGATGGATGTAACCCTTTTTGACGTTCCTTTTCGTACCTGCCTTATGAAAATACATCAAAAACGTATATGTGTTCTTACGGAGATTATTGAAGAAGGAATAAGGGGAAAAGAGATAAAAAATATCAATAGTTCTCTTTTTGCGAAGTTGTTCTATGGGGGAGTAGGTATGTTAAATAATCCGCATGAGGAGATTAATTTGCAACCTGAGGAGATTGAAAATATAGTTGAAAAAGCTGTAGATTATTATTTGTATGGAGTAGGGGCGAGTAAATAAGATTTTATTATATTTGTTATGTTGACAAGTTTGAATTTCTGATATAATAATATCTGTTGACTAATACGAATGTGCGTAAAAGTCTGAACATCAATCAATTAACAGTTTAATGTGGAGGTGTCGTATGTCTGCGTTGTCTAAAAAAATTGGTATAACGGATACCACGTGGAGGGATAGTCATCAGTCGTTACTAGCGACAAGAATGAAAACAGAAGATATGCTTCCTATTGCAGAAAAAATGGATGAGGTAGGTTTTTATTCTATGGAGGTTTGGGGAGGTGCTACATTTGACACTTGCATGAGATTTCTTAACGAAGATCCATGGGAACGTTTGGATAAAATCAAGCAAGCTTTGAAAAAAACCAAACTACAAATGCTTTTAAGGGGTCAAAATTTGGTAGGGTATAAACATTATGCTGACGATGTGGTGGAAGACTTTATTAAAAAATCAGTTGCTCATGGCATGGACGTTTTCAGGATATTTGATGCTATGAATGATGTACGTAATCTTCGTAAGGCGATAGAAGTTGCGAAAAAGGAAGGGGCGAATGTGCAGGCAACATTTTCTTATACGGTTAGCCCTGTACATGATTTAAATTACTATTTAAAGATGGCTCAAGATTTAGTGAATTTAGGAGCAGATTCCTTATGTATCAAAGATATGGCAGGAATATTAAAACCTTATGCTGCCTATGAATTAGTCGCTGAGTTAAAGAAAAAATTTGATATTCCAGTACAGCTACATTCGCATTATACAAGTGGGATGGCTTCTATGATGTATTTAAAGGGGATTGAAGCTGGAGCTGATGTTGTAGACACAGCCATTTCCAGTATGGCGCTAGGAACATCTCAACCTGCTACAGAAACGATGGTTGCTACCTTAGCTGGTACACCATATGATACAGGGCTTAATTTAGAACCACTTAATGAAATTGCAGAGTATTTTAAAGAGGTTCGTAAGAAGTATAAGGAATTTGATGTATATAAGACAGGAATAGATACAAAGGTTCTTATGTATCAAGTACCTGGGGGGATGCTGTCAAACTTTATTTCTCAGCTTCAACAGCAAAATGCTTTGGACAAATTTCCTGAGGTATTAGCGGAAGTTCCTAGAGTAAGGGAAGAGTTAGGATTTCCTCCTCTTGTTACTCCTACTAGTCAGATTGTTGGCACACAAGCGGTTATGAATGTTTTAATGGGACGATATAAGATGATAACAAATGAAGTTAAGAATTATTTAAGGGGTCTTTATGGAGCGACTCCTGGCCCTGTCAGTGATGAATTTAGAAAACAGATTATTGGTGATGAAGAACCTATAACCGGACGTCCTGCTGATAATATTAAACCTCAATTAGAACAAGCTCGAAAAGAAATTGGGATGTATCTTCAAAAAGAAGAAGATGTACTTTCTTATATTATTTTCCCACAGGTTGCCAAGAAATTTTTAGAAGAACGTTATGCAGCTAAATGTGGAGTGGATTTTAATTTGGCGAAGGAAAATGCAGCGAATATGGGAACAGAAATATATCCTGCATAATTTAGATTTCAAGTGATGTAACAAAGATATATTATTTAAAAAGAGTGGGCTGTGTGCCTACTCTTTTTATTTGCTGTGAGATATGCAAAGATTTATGTAGTATTATTTTGTTTTTTGCAGGATATAGTCAGTTAAAAGACGAATAAATATAAAAGATTTAGGGAATAGGAGCGAAAAAATGACAAAACAAACACAAGTTTTAGAAGAAGTTATCTCAGAGACACTACTTGCTATTGAAAACAGCAAAAATCAGATTTGTGACATAGTGGAAAATACTCGCTCTGAAAAAGAACGTGTGGAGAGGGAATTGGAGGAAATACAAAAAGAAGTTGTAATAACAATAGATAATGTAGATGTACTAGAGCAAAAAGAAAAAATTGCTCGGCTGCGCTTGATGGAAGTGAGTAGGCAATTTGAAAAGTATTCAGAAAAAGAAGTTCACAAGATTTATGATGCTGCTATGGAATATCAGGTGGAGTTAGGTTCTTTACGGGAACGAGAAAAGCAATTAAAACTTAGAAGAAATGAGTTAGAGCTTAGTCTGAAAAGGCTTCAGGCAACTATGGGGAAAGCAGAAGGACTTATTACTCAAGTAGGTGTGGTATTTGATTATTTGGGAGGAAATCTAAAAACAATTAACGATCAGTTGGAAGTTGTTATGCAGAGGAGACAATTGGCTCCAAGGATAATTCAAGCACAAGAGGAAGAGAGGAGGAGAGTAGCGAGGGAAATTCATGATGGTCCGGCACAATCTATGGCAAATGTTGTATTAAGAACAGAGGTTTGCGAAAAATTGCTTGATCTTGATCGAGGTGAGATACGGAAGGAATTATCTGAATTAAGGGAAATGGTCAAGAAAAGTTTGCAGGATGTTCGTCGTATAATCTTTGATCTTCGTCCGATGACGCTTGATGATTTAGGTTTAATACCCGCTATTTCTCGATATGTAGAAAATATAAAAGAACGATATGATATTAATGTTGATATAAAGTGCGTAGGACAGCAGCGGAGGTTGGATTCAATTTTAGAAGTTGCTATATATAGGATTATTCAGGAATCTTTACAAAATACTACAAAACATGCAAAATCGAAGAACATAAGCATTCAATTAACAATCGAAAGTCAACGTATTGTGGTTAGAATTAATGATGATGGCAAAGGATTTGATGCTACAGAGTGTATAAAAAACCCAAAATCAGGTAGCTATGGTATCATGGGGATGAAGGAAAGATTAGATATATTAGGTGGACAATTATATATTGACTCTAAAATAGGAGAAGGTACGGAAGTGCTTGCTATTGTTCCTTTAGACGGTTAAAGGAGAGATAAAATTGGAAAATGATAAGATTAGAGTTGTTATTATAGATGATCATCCTCTTGTCAGAGAGGGCTTGAGAAAAATATTAGAATTTAATAAGAAATTAATAGTTGTAGATGAAGCGGGCGATGGACAAGGAGCAATAAATATAGCTCGTAAAATAAAACCAGATATTATGCTTATGGATATAAATATGCCAGGAATTAATGGGATTGAGGCTACAAGAGTAATAAAACGAGAATTCCCCGAGATAGGGATTATTGCCTTAACCATTAACCAAGATGAAGAGTATGTGTTTGAATTAGTAAGGGCAGGAGTTTCGGGATATGTACTAAAGGATATTGAACCAGATAAGCTGATAGAAACGATTGAAACAGTGGCAGATGGGAATTCAGTGATTGACTCTTGTATTACTGCTAAGTTATTTGGAGAAATTAATCGTTTGTCTAGGCTTCGCAAAGATAAAGAACGATGGGAGACGTTGACCGAAAGAGAAACAGATGTACTCCAATTGATGGCTAAGGGTTATAGTAATAAGGAAATTGGCAGAGGATTGAATATAAGTGAAAAAACGGTTAAAAATCATATTACGAGCATCTTTAGAAAATTTGAAGTAGATGATAGAACGCAAGCGGTTCTTTTTGCGATAAAGCATCATCTAGTAGTGTTGTAAAGTAACCTTTTATCCTTTCCGGCATATATTGGTTGTATAGTGAGGATGGTGGGGAGGATATGGGAGAGCTGTTGTTAAGCGGATTAATTATATTTTATATATTATATGGGATATATGCTTTTCGGAGGGAAGTTAGAAGAGAACAGAGGAAGCGATTGTTGAACGATAGCTGAACGATAGCTGAACGATAGTTAAGCAGTTGGTCGGTTGGTCGGTTGGTCAGTTGGACAGGAAAACCATTGTTCAACCACTGTTCAACCACTGTTCAACCATTGTTAAACCATTGTTAAAGAGCAGGACATAAGTCCTGCTCTTATTGGTAGTATGTTACTATTTCGACTGGGACTGACATGAAATGCAAAGTAGGACTAAATACTTTTAAATACGGGAGGTATGACGGATACCTTTTTTTTGTTACTGCTTGTACAATAAGAAGAAGAAGCGGACAAGTTCTTCAAATTCAATTAATTAAAGGGAAGGGGAGATTTGAATGTTTAAAGCAGTAAAAGGGTTTGTTAGCGATGAAAGAGGGCAAGGAATGGCAGAATATGGACTTATAATAGCATTGGTAGCAGTGGGTTGTATAGCAGCGTTGGCTTTATTAGGACCTGCCATAGCAAGAAAATTTGGATCTGTAACAACTGAGTTAGATAGTGTATCATAACCTGAGTAGCGGATTAATTTTTGACTGGGGGAAGATTGAGCCTTACTTAGTTCTAAGTAAGGCTCAATCAGTATCATACAATCATTTTTGGCAATCTTGTTCATATTTTTCGGTATATATTAATTGTATACAATGTATCGCTTGCTTGAATCAGGGGGGTGTTTAGTGTGAGAGCTGTAGATGTGACTTTATTTGGTGCTTTGCTAATGTGCTGTTACACTGACCTGAAATATCGTAAGGTCTTAAATATAATAATATTTCCTGCTATTTTAGCAGCGTTTATAATAAATGTATATTTATTAGGCTTAGAAGGTGTTGCCTTTTGTGGTAAAGGAATTTTCGTAGGATTAGCTTTACTTTTGATTCCTTATATTCTTGGAGGGATAGGAGCGGGAGATGTCAAGCTTCTAGGAATGGTAGGAGCTTTTAAGGGAACGACGTTTGTACTATATGCGTTTCTTGCGGCAGCCCTTGTCGGAGGGGCTTTTGCTATTATATTCATGTTAAGAAAAAGAGTATTATTATCATCTTTGCTTTGCATAGGCAGGGCAATAAAGGTGTTTCTTATTTCCCAATTTAAAATTTGGAATTTAGCTCGTATTGACGATAATGATGGTAATGATTTTGAGACTCTTCCCTATGGCTTAGCAATTTCTTTGGGAACGATGATTTGTTTACTGTGGGTGAGTTGAGATGATAAAAAATATATTTAGTGAAAAAAAAGGACAAGGTTTAGTAGAAATGGCAATTGTTCTTCCTTTATTATTACTTTTACTTTTTGGGATTATTGAATTTGGTCGTGTTATAGGAGCTGAAATCATGGTGATTCATAGTGCGAGAGATGGAGCACGTTGTGGTTCAGTTGGGGCAAGTGATAGTGAAATTATTAACAAAATACAAAATGGAACTGGATCTATTCTTTCGTCTCAAGATCCAACTCAGGTTTCTGTTTCGATAGTAAGAACAGGTTCTGGCAGTGGCGGAGATATTGAAGTATCAGTAAGTTTTCCGGTTGTTTTGTATATCCCTATAGTTTCCAGTATAACGGGGAATCCCATTAATGTTTCTGGAACTTCGGTAATGAGGTTGGAATGAAAATGAAGGAGTTGTTGAGAATGTTTATTCAAAGGATGAAAGAAAACATTCTTGAAGAAAAGGGTGCGGTAGCAGTGCTGATGACTTTGGCTGTGACTGCACTTATAGGTATGTTAGCACTGGTAGTTGATATTGGGGTGACATATATTGAGGAGGCAAGGATTGTTAATGCTGTAGATGCTGCAGCTTTGGCAGGAATACAAGGCCTTCCTGATTCGTCTGAAGCAGCTTATCAATTAGCGGAAAGTTATGCAGTTAAAAATGGGGTATCATTAGAGAATGTGGATATTCAGGTAGATGAGGATAATAAAAGTATTAATGTGCAAGCAACTAGACATGTAAATTATTTCTTTGCACAGGTGCTTGGATATTCTTCGACAGATGTTCAAAGAAGTGCGATGGCTAAAGTAGCACCTGTATCTTCGGTAGTGGGGATTGCACCTTTTAGTATAGAGGAACAGGAGCTATATTATAATGAAGAATATTTATTAAAGAGGGGTGCAGGAGGACAACCGGGAGGTGCTCACCATTGTGGATGGTTTGGCGCTCTGCGTTTGGGAGGCAATGATGCCAATACCTATAGAGAAAATATTAAATATGGTTATCAAGAAGAAATCAAAATTGGCGATATACTTAATGTGAAAAATGGTACTATGTCCGGTCCAACAAGCCAAGGGGTTCAATTTCGCATAGAGCAATGCAAACATACTCCGGTTTGTACGAGTGAGAGTTATGAACTTGATTGTTCACGTTTAATTATAGTTCCTGTTGTTGAGGCTTGTGGGAACAAAGATGTTGAGGTTAAGGGGTTTGCAATGGTTTTCCTTGAAGGAGTAGATGGACAAGGCAACGAGAACAATGTTTGGGGCAAATTTGTACGTACATGTATTTCTGGAGAAGCTTCAGAAAGTATTGATGCGGATTATGGAGTATATTGTCCACGTTTAACTCGTTGAGGGGGAGGTTAAGCTATGAAAAATAAGTGGATTTATTTGTTGGCAGTAGTATTTGGGCTTTTAACCAGTTATTTAATTTACGATTTTTTGGTTAAAGTGGAAAACAAGATGGTTAATGAGAATACAGAAGAAGTAGTTATTGTAAGTTGTGATGTGACTTCCAGTACTTTATTGGACAGTAAAATGGTAAGCATAAAAGAGCTACCAGTTGATGTTATTCACCCTCAAGCATTGCGAAAAACGGAAGATGCAATCGGAACTATTAGTATTGTGCCGCTTGTGGAAGGAGAACAGCTTTTAAAAAGTAAAATAGTTACAAAGGATGATGTTAAAAATGGACTAGCATATCTTGTGCCACCTGGGAAAAGAGCGATGAGTATTCCTGTGGATGAAGTTAGTGGTGTTGCTGGATTATTAAAACCAGGGGATCGGGTTGATGTGATGGCTGTAGCTTCAATACCTGATAGTTCGGGAGAAAATGAAAGCTTGTATTCTTTTGTTGTTCTTCAGGATGTGGGTATCTTGGCGGTTGGAGGAAATCTTGAAATTGGGAAAAATCAAGATAAGAATAAACAGGTTGGAAAAAGCACTTTAACTCTGGCAGTAACGGTTGAGGAAGCTCGTGTCCTTTTATTGGCTAACCAAAAAGGGGTTATTAGAATCATACTACGGTCTCCCATAGATACTGATACAGTGCAAGCTATGCCTTTTCAAACTCGTGATTTTTTTAAGTAAGGAGGGGTTGTATGGAAACGATCAAACTTTTAATTGCTGATGATAATGAAGATACTAGGGAAAATATTCGTCGAATGCTTTCTTTTGATGAAGAATTAATTGTAGTTGGTGAAGCCGCAAATGGGACAGAGGCCTACGAAAAAAGCAAATCACTTCAACCCAATGTAATATTAATGGATATAAATATGCCTGGAATGGATGGACTCGCTGCTACACAGAAGATAACAGCGGAAGTTTCGGGATGCTCTGTGGTAGTTATTAGTGTTCAAGGTGAGCAAGAATATCTGCGCAAAGCGATGATATCAGGTGCCCGTGATTATTTGGTAAAACCTTTTAACAATGATGATCTTATTAATACTGTTAAAAATGCGTATCAAATGGAAAAGAAGAGGCTTCAAGGAGGAGAAAAAGACCAACCACAAAAGGGTGAAGTAATAACAGTATTTGGCACTAAAGGTGGAGTTGGGAAAACCACTATTGCTGTAAATCTTGCTGTTCTTCTTGCAAAAAGCAAGCAAAAAGTGGTATTAATTGATCTCGATTTTCAGTTTGGGGATGTAGCTATTTTTTTAAATGTATATCCTAAAAGAACGATTTCGGAGCTTGCCCAGGAGGGCAACGAATTGGATATAGACTTACTCGAAAGTTATTTAATTCCACATAAATCAGGTGTAAAAATGCTTCCTGCACCCGGAAGACCTGAATATGCCGAGCTGATAACAATTGAACAGGTTGAGAAGATTATTAAAGTATTAAAAAATTATTATGACTATATAATTATTGATACACCACCTCATTTTAATGAAACAAATCTAAGTGCGTTAGATTTATCTAGCCAGATTTTAGTAGTTCTTGCCATGGATTTAGCCACTATCAAAAACGTTAAACTAAGTTTAGGAATTTTGGAATCACTACACCAAAAAGGTAAAGCAAAACTTGTTTTGAACAGAGCTTCTGAGGATATGGGAATAACAAGTAAGGATGCCGAAGAAACCATAGAATTTCTTATAGCTGCACAGGTTCCCAGTGAGGGGAAAATAGTTGTACCTGCATTGAATGAAGGGATTCCCTTTGTTTTATCAAATCCTACAGCTAAAGTAAGTCTAGCACTTCAAAATTTATCAGAAATTGTTATTAAGGATAGAGGGTATCAAAATGATCTTCATGAACGAAAAAGCACAAATCTTTTCAGACGTTTGTTTAAGTAGAGGTGAAATAAGATGTCGCTATTGAAACGTTTGGAAAAGGAAAGACAT